>JAESFN010000083.1_pt1 | contig 205487 bp, 176 predicted proteins | sample 9269411 | NCBI WGS metagenome assembly JAESFN01 (sample SAMN14505399, study PRJNA617100) | algae metagenome | isolation source: Iphinoe sp. HA4291-MV1 and co-occurring heterotrophs from trail next to... | place: USA: Maunawili Falls, Hawaii | collected 2009-07-25
TTCAGCAGCGTCGGCGCCTCGATCGACCCCCAGTTGATCGACGCACGCACTGCCTTGCCGTTCTCGAACGCCACTTTCGGAGCGAAGTCGAATTTGATCTCGGTCTTCTCGGTCTCCCGCTCGACCTGACAGGCGACCTGATGCTTGGGCAGAACCGTCTCGAACTTCGGCTCGGTCATGGCCTTGATCAGGGCGTCCCGCTTCAGGCGAACGTCGCTGACGCACGTGACGCGCCCCCAAGGCCACGACACCTTGGCCTTCGAGACCAGCGTTTCCAGCTCCTCCTTGCGCCACGTCTTGACGATGTTGCAGGCGATGTCGCTGCCGGGCGTGTGGGCGCGGAAGGCTGCACAGATGGCCACCTTGCAGGCCTTGCGCGCCTCCCGTTCCGCCGCTTCCTCAGGCGTCAGTGGCGCAGTCTTTCGCTCCTGGGCCCAGGCCATGCCCAGCGGCAGAACCGAGAGCAGGACGAGCGCGCCGAGGCGCGCGGAATGTGTCGATGCCATGGAGCCTCCGGGGGACTACGGGGAGCGCGATGGCCTGAGCCGGGACCGCGCCCTGCGCCGATCCTTGGGCTAGGAAGCGCGCAAGAATGTGGCTGACCTCAACGCGCGGAGGCGATGAGCGCGACCCCCGACAACAGCAGCAGGCCAAGGACGATTCCGTCGTACCGGCGATCATCGAGCCGGCGATAGAGCGCGTTTCCCAATTGCGCCCCGATGATCGTTCCCGGCAGCGCAATGAGCAGGGCGCGGAAAAACTCGGCCGTCATCAGCCCGCTCGCCGCGCTGCCGGCCAGCATCGCACTCAGGATCGTCAGATTGAAGGACTGGATCAGCGCCCGCTTTTCGTGGCGCGACCACGGTTGCATGCTCGCCCATATCACCGGCGCGGGCCCGGACAAGCCGGCGAGGCCCGCCATGAACCCACCGATGAAGCCGACCGTCCCGTTGGCCGCCCGGCTCTCCCAGGCGACCACGTGTCGGCCACGCGTAATCAGCATGAAGGTGCAGTAGAAGACCAGAATCAGGCCGACGCCGAGCTTGAAGTGGACGACCGAGATCTGAGGAACCAACACGAGGCCGAAAGGGACGCCGATCACGCCGGCGACGAGGAAGGGCACCACACGGCGGGGCTCGATGGAGGCGCGCAGCGAAGGCAGGGTTCGGACATGGCCGATCACCCCGCTGGCAGCCGCGAGTTGCGCGGCCGTCGCTGGGGAGACCGCGGCAAGCCACAGTGGCATGGCGGCGAGCGCCGCCCCAAATCCGGTGAGACCGTTCGTGAAGCCGCCGGCAAGCCCTCCGACAAAAATGAGGATGGTTTCCGTGGCCATTTGGCCCTCCCGTGCCGATGCAGGCGTCCCGCCGGATAGGGTTTACTTGAACCGCATCAACCCCACACCATATCTTGGAAGCGTGAGAGGCAGTGCCCGTGAGGGGCTGCCACGCGGCGGGGGCCGGTTTGGGACCCGTCAAAGCTTGAGGACGTCGAGGTCGCTTCCAGAAGGACCCTGGACAGATGTCACGCATATCGATGTTGTCGAGTCCGCTGCTGTTGGGTTTCGAAGAGCTGGAGCGCATGATCGATCGCGCTGGCAAGGGCGCGAACGACGGCTATCCCCCCTACAACATAGAGCGGGTGATGAAGGAGGACGGTCGCGCTGAGATCCTGCGGATCACACTGGCTGTTGCAGGGTTCACACGCGACCAGCTCGAAATCACCGTCGAGGATAGCCAGTTGACGATCCGCGGCAAGCAGCAGGACGACAAGTCCCGCGAGTTCCTCTATCGTGGAATTGCCGCTCGCCAGTTCCAGCGAACATTTGTGCTGGCTGATGGAATCGAGATTCGCGGCGCTGACTTGAACAACGGGCTTCTGGCGATCGACTTGGTGCGCCACGAGCCGGAGCGACTTGTCCGCCGCATCGAGATCGGCAACGGCCGGTCGAACGTCTAGATCAATCGGATTGTGGCGCGCGGGCGAGAATCACGAGACGATGCGACTGGGCCTGCATCGGTCTGAAATGACCGGAAGCTGCGGCTGGCGTCGCGTGTGACGAGCCTGATCCCACGAGCATGGAGTGGTGTCATGGAAGAAAAGATCAAACCGACGCGGCGGCCTCGGAAAGCGGCGCGGGCGAGCGTTCCATCGGTCATCAGCCAGCGTGAGCTGGCCAAGCTCGGTGGCGGGCAGGTCGCCTACATCAGAGTGATGAGCTCCGATGAGGCGCGCCGTCTCTACCCTGCGGTCGAGGGTCTCCCGGCCGGCATCGATCTCTACGCGCTGCACGCCGCCGACGGAACGCCGCTGGCCCTGACCGATAGCCGCATGGCTGCCATCGGGCACGCCAAAGGCGACAAACTGGAGGTCGCAAGCCTGCACTAGGATCGAAGTAACCTATCGGCATCGCAACATGGCCCCGGCATCGGGGCCATTTTTCTTAGGTCGGGCGAGCCGTGCGATCAGCCGCGATAGTGAGAGAACTGTCCGCGTGGGCGATAGCGCTCAAGATAGGAGGGAACCAGCGCGCCGGCCGCGTGCAGTGTGTCGACGCCGAGGTCCTTCAGCGTGCGGCCTTCCTTGCTCGCCGCTGCGCTGACGGTCGTGTCACGCTCGAGCAGACGGACCTGATCGACAGTGATCGGCCGCAGGCTGTTGGGCAGGGGCGCCGTCAGCGCCGCTTGGAGCTTGGCGAGCCAGAACGGCAGAGGCAGGTAGCGCCGCTCGTGGCCCGACCACTCCTGGGTGAGATCGAGCAGTTGACGGAAGGTGAAAACGTCGGGCCCGCCGGCCTCGTAGATTGTGCCTGGTCGCCCTTCGCCGTCGCACACGTTCGCGATGCCGGCCGCCAGATTGCCGACGAAGACGGGCTGGAATTTCGTCCGTCCGCCACCGATCAGGGGCAACACCGGCGACAGCCGCGCAAGCGCCGCGAATCGATTGAAGAAGTCGTCCTCCGGCCCGAACACGATCGAGGGACGGACGACGACCGCGTCGGGAAACTCGGAGAGCGTGCCGGCCTCGCCCTCGGCCTTGGTGCGCGCGTAGTTCGCGGGGGACTTGTGGTCGGCCCCGATGGCGGAGACGTGCACCAGGCGCCCGGCGCCGGCCTCGCGCGCAGCCTTGGCTATGGCGCACGCGCCCTTGGTGTGAACCGCATCGAAGGTCTGGGCTCCGCTGGGAGCGAGAATACCGACGAGATTGACCACCGCTTTCGCGCCGGCTACGGCCAGCTTGACCGACTCGGGATAGCGCACGTTGGCCTGGACGGGATGGATCTGTCCCACCGCGCCCATCGGTTGCAAGTGACCGGCAAGATCGGGGCGACGGACCGCGGCGCGAACGCGAAAGCCGCGCCGGGCGAGGGCGCGCACGACGTGCCGCCCCACGAAACCCGAGCCACCGAATACGGTTACGAGATCGCCGCTGTTGAGCCGAGAAACCATGCCCTTCGCTCTGCCCCCTTAGCCAAGGTCGGTTACAAAAAATGCGCAGGTGAGCAATACACATGGGACCTTGGGCTGTGAAGGTGGCCGCGCGCAATTGACATTGCCGCGCTTGCGCACTAACTCATGCGCCCTGGCCCAGATGGCGGAATTGGTAGACGCACTAGTTTCAGGTACTAGCGCCGCGAGGCGTGGAGGTTCGAGTCCTCTTCTGGGCACCATAACGACATATAACATATTGATTTAATTGCATAATTTAGGATGTTGCCCGAAATCACAATTGCAACCCGTCATTTCATAGTGCTCGGTAGACTTCGTCGGCGCTTGTCCACCCGATGCCGACGCTAGACTAGCGCTTGTCGCCGCCCGGCAGGTTGCGCCAGCCGAGCTCGCGGGTATCGGGCGAACGCCCTCTATTGTCGATGGTGCGCGTGCTCTGCACCAGCCCGCGCTCGACCACGATATGCAGCTCCTCCTCGAACACCGAGCCGAACCCCATGTGCACATAGGCGATCATCTCGCCCCTGGGCACGCGCAGCATGCCGCTGAACCAGTCGGCATGGAGGGGCCTCTCGCCCTTGAGCTCCAAGCGGCCCTCGATGGCAATCAGCGAAAAGCGGCCGCCCTTGATCTCCCAGGTGCCGCGATACTGGCGCCAGCAGGCGGTCGAGAACAGAATGCTCGGGGCGGCGCGCTGCTTCTCGTCCGAGGCCACGCCGATGCGCGGGTGGCCTTCCGGCAGCGGCGGAACGAACGCCATCGACGTCCATTCGCCGTCGAGCAGCAGGAGCTCGTGGATCTGGGCTGTCACCTAGGCGGGCCTCCCCGATACCTGCGCATCGCAGCATGGGATTATGGCGCCTTTCCTCCTTCAAGCCGTGTCGCACGATTGCCAAAGGACCGCGACGTCCCACCCCTGCTGCTGCGACTTCCATTAGACTGAAGCTGTCCAAGCATCACAAGCAGTTGGCGCGGCATTGAGGAATCGCTGTGCAGGGGCGACGTTTCCGCCGCTTTCGTACCTCGTCGTTATCATGATCCAATCCGGCTCAAAGGTGCGGTGAGCAGTGTCGATGGCGGCCGTAGCGGATGCTCCCTAGACGTCCACGCCGTGTCCGCTCTTGGATGCTTCTGCGAGGGGTCAAGGGATTACGAGCGTTGTAGTCGAGAAATCGGCCTGCACGTGAAGGGCAATCAGTGGGACACGGATCGAAACACAAGAACGTGAAGACTGTAACGGCGAAGGCCGTTCCTGCGAATTACCCCTTGTCGTTGGATCCTCCTATGGGTGATTTGCGTGAGCTTTCGCACATTCGATCGGCGTCACACCAGCATGACCGCGGCGAGTGTCGATCGCCCCGCTGCTAACGAAACGCATTACACAGCAATCTCGCCGAGATCGGTCCCCAATCTACATTCCGAGACGATCGCTGCCCAGGCGGGTGGCATCGCCGATAGCGCGACCGGCAGCCTCGTTCCCCCGATCCACGTGGCAAGCACGTTCGTCCGCGATTCCGACAATCAGTATCGGCGTGGTTACTGCTACGGTCGCGCAGACAATCCAACAGTCCGCCAGGTGGAAGGAGTTCTAACGGATCTAGAGGGAGGAGCAGCCACTCTCTTGTTTGGGTCCGGCATGGCCGCGGCGACAACGCTGTTTCTCGCGCTAGAAGAGCCGGCCCATGTAGTCGCCCCGATCGAGATGTACTGGGGATTGCGGCAATGGCTGCTAGACGAGGCGCCGCGGCACGGAATCGAAGCGACATTCGTAGATGCCGGATCGCCTGCCGCCTTGCGTGCCGCGATACGGCCGGGCCGTACGCAGCTGGTCTGGATCGAGACGCCGTCCAACCCGCTTTGGACGATCACGGACATCGCTGCCGCAGCGCAAATTTCGCATGAAGGCGGCGCTCTCCTGGCCGTCGACTCCACGGTTTCGACACCAGTGCTGACCCGGCCGCTCACACTGGGTGCGGACCTGATCCTGCATTCGGCGACCAAGTATCTCAACGGCCATTCCGATGTCGTGGCCGGGGCCATCGTGTTCGGCGAGAGGGCGCGCCCGTTCGAGGCCTGCGCCAAGTTGCGCGGCATGCTGGGCGGTGTCCTCGGTCCCTTCGAAGCCTCGCAGCTTTTGCGTGGTCTGCGGACGCTGCATGTCCGTGTGCGCCACCAAAGCACAGCTGCTATGACGGTCGCGCGGCACTTCGCCAATCATGCGCAAATCAAGCAGCTCTTGTACCCAGGGGTTACGTCCCATCCCGGCCATGCTGTGGCCGCCCGTCAGATGCAGGGCGGATTTGGCGGGATGTTCTCCATGCGACTCCGCGACGAGACCGCAGCCATTGCTGCGGCCGCGCGCATGCGCGTGTGGAAGCGCGCCACATCTCTGGGCGGCGTGGAAAGCTTGGTCGAGCATCGCTCGAGCATCGAGGGAGATGGCAGTCCGTGCCCACCCGATCTGCTGCGGTTCTCGATAGGCCTCGAGAACATCGACGATCTGATTGCCGATATCGAGCATGCACTCGGCACTGACCGCCATGGCCAAAGGTGAGGATGACGCTATGGGCTCCGTCGCAGTAGGGATTTTCTGCAAGACGCCGGCTGCTGGCTTTTCCAAGACACGGCTGTCGCCGCCGCTGCATCCGGAAGACTGCAGCGCCCTTTCAGCCTGCTTCATCCGCGATCTCGCTGGCACGATTCATTCGCTGAGCGACGACGTAACGCCCTACGCGATCTATACTCCAGTCGGAACAGAAGATGCGCTGCGCACGCTGCTGCCTTCGGGCTTCCGGCTGTTGCCGCAGTGCGATGGCGAGTTCGGCTTGCGCCTATCTCACGCCGTCACCGAGTTGTTGCGGGCTGGGCACGCGGGCGCAATCCTGGTCAACGCCGACAGCCCCACGCTTCCAGCGTCGATCCTGCAATCAGCCGTCGATGCCCTTCTGAGCGCCAATCACCCCGTTGTTCTCAGTCCCTCGCTTGACGGAGGCTACACGCTGATCGGCTTGTCCCGGTTACATCCCGAATTGTTCGCTGATATTCCCTGGAGCACGTCGCAGGTGCATCGCCTCACGATGCAGCGCGCAGCAGAGATCAATGTTCCTGTCATCAATGTCGCCGGCTGGTACGACGTTGACGACCAGCAGACCTTACACCTGCTTCAAAGCGAGCTCGCGGGCGAGCGCCTTCCGTTCGGAGAATCCGGACCGAAAGGGGCCGACGCGCCCGCGACGCGCCGGTTCCTTGCTCGTAGATGTGCACCGGTAGAGGTCGAGGGGTCGTGGTGATCGCCACTCAAACGCCGGTGGCGACAGCCCATCACCATGGGCAGTCGGCGTTGCTTGTCTTCGCCGGGTTAGGGCTGCTCATGATTGCGTTTGTAGCTGCGGCACCATGGATCTTACGCACATACGACTATGCTGCCCTGATCCCAGCGATCGCGCTTTCAGGCCTTATCACCATGGCAGCGACGGCGCTCGCGCCCTCCGTGCCGGAGCGACGAGGGCTCTTCCTGATCGTTGCAATGGCGATCGTCATGCGGCTGCTCCTTGTCGGTCAAGAGCCATATCTGTCGACCGATATCTACCGCTACGTGTGGGACGGTCGGGTGCAAGCTGCTGGTATAAATCCTTATGCGTTCGTTCCGGCCGATGAGGCCCTGAAGTCCTTGCGGGACGCAGCCATCTATCCGCACATCAATCGCGCGGACTATGCCGTCACGGCCTATCCCCCGGTAGCGCAGATGCTCTTCTTCGCCGTGACGCGCATCTCGGAGACCGTCACGACCATGCGCCTGGCGATGGTGGCCTGCGAGATTGCCGTCGTTGCTGCACTGATTGACTTACTTCGCCGCCTCAGCCTTCCCGCGACTGCCGTGGTGGCCTGGGCCTGGCATCCGCTCGTGATCTGGGAGATCGCCAACAACGGGCACGTCGATGCGCTGACGGTGGCCCTGCTCATGATCGGCGTCTGGCTACTCGTTCGCAGCCAAAGCGTCGCGGGTGCCGTGGCCGTGGCGCTGGCGGCGCTGGTGAAGCCGTACGCCGTCGTTGCGCTGGCCGCCTTCTGGCGGCCTTGGGACTGGCGGGCCCCCGTCGCGGCCATTGCTACGGCCTCCCTCTGCTATCTTCCGTATGCCGGAGCCGGAAGCGGTGTGCTCGGCTTCGTGACAACGAGCGGCTATCTGTCGGAGGAAGGCCTGACCGACGGTAGCGGATATTGGCTCGTTGCGATTGTGCAAGCGATTATCGGCGACCTTCCCGGACTAGCCGTCGGCTACATGAGTCTCGGTCTGGTCATGATGGCGTGGCTCACATGCCGCGCCGTCTCTCGAACGGATGAGGCGCCACAACACACGCTCTTTCACATCTCCGCGTTGTTGATGGCGGCGCTCTTCATTCTGTCGCCCAACTACCCTTGGTACGTCCTCGCGGTCGTGCCGTTCATTGTGCTTGGTGGCGGCGCACCGGCCTGGGCAATGACTCTCGGAGCGATTGTCCTCTACAAGCCGTGGATGCTGCCGGACAACGATCTGGCCTGGAAAACCATCGCCACGCTTCCCTTCGTCATCGCCGTTGCCGCACGCGTGCTATGGCGCGCTCCGTTCGTCGTGCGCGTTCCGAGCGGGAGGGCCTAGATCATGCGACTTGGTGCCATCGATGCCGTCGTGTCCGTCATCATCCCCTGCCTCGATGAGGAAGAGCCCATTGCGGGCGTTGTCCGTGAGGTTCTTGCCCAAGGCGTCGATGAGGTCGTTGTCGTCGACAACGGCTCGCGCGATGCGACGGCCGTTCGTGCTCGGGACGCAGGCGCCCGCGTGGTTACGGAACCGCGGCGCGGCTATGGCTACGCGTGTGCCGCGGGTGTCAGCGCGGTGCGTACCGACACACAGATTGTGTGCTTTCTAGATGGCGACGGCAGCGACGTGCCGGTGTTTCTCGGCACCATCGTTTCCCCGATTGCGCGCGCCAAAGCCGATTTCGTCATGGGCTCGCGGCTGCGAGGCGATCGTGAGCCCGGCAGCATGACGCCGCAACAGATTGTGGCGGGACATGTCGCCGGCGTGCTCATGCGGCTCGTATGGCGTGTGCGCTTCACGGACATGTCGCCGTTCCGCGCCATGACACTTGCCGATCTGCAGCGTCTCGGCATGCGCGAGACGACCTATGGCTGGAATCTCGAAATGCAGATGCGTGCCGTAGCAGCCGGCTTGCGCATTCTGGAAGTGCCGGTGGACCACCGGTGTCGACGTGGCGGCGTCTCCAAGGTCTCCGGCAACCCGATCGCCGGTCTGAACGCCGCGTGTAAGATTACGACCACGTTCCTCCGGCTAGCCATGACCCTGCGCAAGACGCCCGCGCGGCGTGTGCCCGCCGATGACCGCCAGCAAAACAAATCCGGAGCCATGCATGTGTAGCCGCACGAAGATGGCTGCGCTGGCAATCCTGCTGTGTGCCGCCGCCCAGCCGGGTCAGGCTCAGCAGAGCCTCGACAATGGATGGATCGTCGCCGCCGCCGCCGGTAGCTCAAAGCCCGCGGACGAGAGCGCATCGAGCGAAACGCGACAGCTTTCGCCCGAAGAAAAGATGCAAAGGCGATTTCCGCAGCCGGCCCGCGTCGGTGATCTGATCGGCTTGCCGCTGCTCGATGATGACGACCGCACCTTGGGCCACATCAAGCACGTCGTCAAAACGCAAACTGGAAAGCTGCAGCTCATCGTGACGTCGGGCGGCTTCTTCGGCTGGCGCCAGCAGCTGGTTGTGGTTCCGATCGAAGTCGTCGCCATCGCCGGACGGCAACTTGCCGCGCTCGATATGACCCGGTCGGAGTTCGCCGCGGCCCCGGCGTGGAACGCCTCACTGACGACCCGGCTTGCGCCGGACGATACCATTCGCGTTGCTTTGTATCGGCGCTGAAGGGTGCAGCCGCCACTTGATAGGAAGGCATCCCATGCCAAGAAATGTTCTTGCATCATCGCCGCAGCCGACGCGTCCTCTGCATCCCCTGGCGCTGCGCATCATGCATTGGACCAATGCCGTGGCGATGATCATCATGATCGGCAGCGGCTGGAAGATCTACAACGACGAGGTCTTGTTCGGCTGGCTGCATTTCCCCGAGTGGATGACAATCGGTGGAGGGCCAGAAGGTGCCTTGCAGTGGCACTTCTTCGCCATGTGGATCCTCGTCATCAATGGCTTGGCCTATCTGGCCTACGGGTTTACGACGGGGCGCTTCCGGCGCATGCTGCTGCCGATCCGTGTTCGCGAGGTGCTACTCGAGATCGGCAAGGCGTTTCGCCTCGATCTGCAGCACAACGACCTCACCCGATACAACGCCGTGCAGCGCCTGCTGTATATCGGCGTCATTGCCGTCATCATCGTGCAGGTCCTGTCTGGTCTGTTCATCTGGAAGCCGGTCCAGTTCTCCGAGCTGTCGCTTCTCTTCTACGATTTCCAGGGCGCGCGGCTCGCGCATTTCATCTGCATGGTCTTGATCGTCGGGTTCGTGCTCTTGCACGTCGCGCTGGCCCTGATCGTTCCCGAGACTTTGATCGCCATGCTGAAGGGCGGACCTCAGGTGCCGAAAGGCCTGTTGGAACCGGCAACATTCGAAGCAGATGACAAGTCGAAGTTCAAACCAACCTCAACGCGGTAGCGCCATGTCTCTTCGGACACCGACCTCCTCCATCTTTCGCCCCAAGGGCGGCACTGATCAAAGTCTGCTCGAGGAAAACAAGCGTCTGGTCGAGACGATCAATCGGCGCAAGGTTCTTCGCGGCGCCGTAAGCCTGGGTGCCTTGTCGATGCTGACCGGCTGCGATGTCACGCGTCGCGATTCCGTCCAAGGCGTGTTGAAAGCAATGTCGCAATGGAACGACCGCGCGCAGGCAGCGCTGTTCAGGCCCGACCACCTGGCTCCGACCTACGCTCCCTCGCAGGTCGTCAAGCCGCCGCGCTTCAATGCCTACTATGACGTCGAGGATGTTGCGCCGGTCGAGGCCGCCAACTGGAGGCTTGAGCTCGCCGGCCTCATCGAGGACAAGCGGCCCTGGACCATCCGCCAAATGTACGAGCTGCCCGAGCAGGAAATCATCGTCCGCCACATCTGCGTGGAGGGATGGGACTACATCGGCCAGTGGTCCGGGGTGAACCTGCGCAACTTTCTGCAACGGATCGGTGCCGATCTGACGGCAAAGTACGTGTCGTTTCGATGTGCCGATGACTATTACGGCAGCATCGACATGCCGTCCGCGCTGCATCCGCAGACGCTGCTCGCCACCAAATATGCCGGCGAGCCCATCACTGACCCCTTCGGGTTTCCGTTGCGCCTGCGAACCGCCGTCAAGCTGGGATTCAAGAACCCCAAGTGGATCACCGCCATGGAGGTCACGAACACCTACCGCGGCGGCTATTGGGAGGATCGGGGCTTCAATTGGTTCAGCGGCATCTAGCATGTCCGCCGCGGCAAAGGAGGAGGGCACCCCGCATGAGAGTTCTCGTCACCGGTGGCGCGGGTTTTATCGGCCAGCATGTTGTGCGTGAATTGCTCACGCGCGAATACGAGGTTCGCGTGGTGGATTCGCTGCGCACCGATGTCCACGCGGGCCGCGCATCGCAAGCGCCGCCCGACGTCGAGGTCGTGAAGGCCGATGTGCGGGATGCTGGCGCGCTCGACATGGTCCTCCGGGGGGTCGAAGCCGTGGTACATCTGGCGGCGAAAGTCGGCCTTGGCGTCGACGTGCAGGATCTGCCGGACTACGCCTCCTCCAACGACGTCGGCACGGCAGAGCTTCTCGCCGCGATGGCCCGAGCTCAGGTAAAGCGGCTCACGCTGGCGAGTTCGATGGTTGTCTACGGCGAGGGCCTCGGCAGGTGCGCCGAGCACGGTATCATCACGCCTGGCCCGCGGAGTGACTTTGCGTTGGCAAAGGGGCAATTCGAGCCCCCCTGTCCATGTTGCGGCAGGCCGCTGGAGACAGCGCTCGTCAGCGAAGATGCGCCGGTTGATCCGCGCAATGCCTATGCGAGCAGCAAGGTCGCTCAGGAGTTCTACGCGTCAAACTGGGCGCGCGCGACCGGCGCATCTGTCGCCGCCCTGCGCTACCACAACGTTTACGGTCCTGGCATGCCGCGCGATACGCCCTATGCCGGCGTCGCAGCTATCTTCACGTCCGCTCTCCGGCGTGGCGAAGCTCCGAAGGTCTTCGAAGATGGCGGACAGCGCCGCGACTTCGTGCACGTCCGCGACGTTGCTGCCGCCACCGCTCGGGCTTGTGAACGGCACGTTGCAGGCGTGCGCGCCTTCAACGTAGGCTCCGGCACACCGTGTACCGTCGGTGATATGGCGCGCGCGCTTGCGCGGGCCCTGAATGGGCCTTGCCCAGTCGTGACACGGCAATACAGACTAGGGGACGTGCGCCACATCACCGCCGATTCAAGCCGCCTAAAGCGCGAGCTCGACTGGACGCCACAGGTCAGATTCGAGGATGGGCTCGGCGAGCTAGCTGCGAGCTGACTGGGGGTAGGAGCCGCAATGAATAAACGTACGTCTGGTGGAGCCGAGGGGACCTGCGCAAGTACCATCGACCACAGTGGCGGCGCACCGTCGTGGGACACTGATCGCACAAAAGCCCTGAATATGGTGGGATGCCTGAGTGTCCCACCGGCGCATAAACCCTTGAAGGCGGGGAGAAAATTCGGACTTCTTCTGGGCACCATTCCAAATCATCATTGATATTACTGCCTTAATTTGCGGCGATCTTGCTCGTGCAAGGGTGCATCCGTTCCCGCGCGTGCAGCCCTACCCCTAGGCGACCGGTATCCCGGTGACACTATCAAACCTTCGCGCTGATCGGCTCCGCCGGCACCGGTTCGCGCCGCCGCCTGGTCACGCCGCAGTCCTGCAAAAAGGTCTCTCGCGATCGGGGTGACTTGGCACTACGTTGCCGCTCCGCATGCCCATCTGGGGCTGCCACAAAAAAAGCCCGCCGAAGAAAGCGCTTCGCCAATGTCCGATCGCGAGGACCAAGGGGACGTTGAGATCCCCGCCGCGGGCCCAAGTGCAGGTGCGCTATGGCTGGGCGCTGCCTTTGGCGTCGTCTGCGCTCTCATTTGGGGTGTCCAGGCGGTCGTCTCCCGCCAGTCGGTCGCGGACGGCCTGACGACCGTGGACGTTGCTGTCCTTCGCTTCGCCACAGCGGGGTGTCTGCTCCTGCCGGTGGCATGGCGATGGTGCCGGCCATTCCCGGTTGGTCAGCTCGGGTGGCGCCGGGCCCTGACGCTTTCGGCTCTCGCGGGTGTGCCCTACAGCCTTGTGCTGGTCGGCGGCATCGCGTTCGCGCCGGCCCTGCACGGCTCGGTCATCGCGCCGGGGCTCATTCCACTCATTTCGGCGGTGCTCGCGTACCTCATGTTCGGCGAACGTGCGAGTCCGTTGCAATTGGCTGGACTGTGTCTCGTCGCTGCCGGGATCGGGGTGTTCTCCTGGGAAGCCTTCGCCAACACGCCTGAGCGCGAGGGAGCTTGGCGTGGTGACGTACTGTTCGTTATCGGGGCCTTCATGTGGGCATACTTCGGCATGCTCACCAAGCGGTGGCGCGCAGATGCGATCGAGGCAACGGCGACGATCTGCGTGGTGTCGTTCTTGACGCTGCCGCTCTGGGCCGGGTTCCTGCCGCTGCGGCTCGGCGCTACGGCGCCGTCCGCGCTGGCGCTCCAGGCCATCTATCAAGGCGCCCTCGTGGGCGTGGTTTCGTTGTTTCTCTATGCGCGTTCGGTCGTGCTCCTGGGTCCGGCACGTGCTGCACTGTTCCTGCCGCTGGTACCGGGTGTGACGGCGCTTGCGGGAGTGGTTTGGCTCGGCGAGACGCCGTCGCTGTCCGAGGTCGCGGGAATGGTGATCGTCATGGCCGGCATGGCGCTGGCGCTCGTCCGGAAACGTCGATGAGAATGGTGCGACAGGCGCGCGTCTCTTAGACGCGCCAACAAGAGACGGACCGTCCCGCTTTGGGTTCGAGCTGCGGCGCCTCGATGCGGCAGCGCTCGACCGCCATCGGACAGCGCGGATGGAACGCACAGCCCTTCGGTGGGTCGAACGGCGACGGCAGCTCGCCCTTGAGAATGATGCGCTCCTTCTTGGCCTCCGGGTCGGCGACAGGCGTCGCGGACAGCAGCGCGCGCGTGTAGGGGTGCTGCGGGCTCGCGAAGATCGCCGAGCAGCTTCCGACCTCGACGGCATGGCCGAGATAGACGACCATCACGTCATCGGCGATGTGGCGCACCACCGACAAGTCGTGGGAGATGAAGAGATAAGCGAGCTGGAACTCCTCCTGCAGCTCGGCCAGCAGGTTCAGGACCTGGGCGCGGATCGAGACGTCGAGTGCGGACACTGGCTCGTCGAGCACGAGAATCCTCGGGCTGAGCATCAAGGCGCGAGCGATAGCGATGCGTTGGCGCTGACCGCCCGAGAACATGTGGGGGTAGCGGTCGTAATGCTCGGGTCTGAGGCCGACCCTTGCCATCATCTGGCGCGCGGCTGCGGTGCGCGCCGCGGCGGAGAGATCGGTGTTGACCAGCAGCGGCTCCTCGAGCGCATGGCCGATCTTCTGGCGCGGGTTGAGGGAGCCGTAGGGGTTCTGAAAGACGATCTGAATCTGGCGGCGCAACTGGCGCCGGGTCTCGCGGTCGGCAGTGGCCACGTCCTTACCGTCGATCATGAGCCGGCCGGCTGTCGGCTCCTCGATCAGCGTGACGAGACGGCCCAGGGTGGACTTGCCAGACCCGGACTCCCCCACGACGGCAAGTGTCTTGCCGCTGTGGAGGCTGAACGACACTCCGGCCAGCGCTGTGAGCGTGGCATGGCCCGAGAACACGCCACGTGGAATCTCGTAGGTCCGTTCCAATCCGATGGCTTCGATCACGGCTGTCACGGACTGAGCTCCAGTGCACGGGGGCGGCCGGCGACGAGCGGCGTCCAGCACAAGGCGGCGCCGAGGTCGGGCCCCGCACGCGGCGGCTCGCCGATGCGGCATCGCTCGATGGCGAATTGGCATCTGGGCGCGAACAGGCAACCGGCCGGCCGGTCGAGCAGGCCCGGCACGACGCCGGGAATGGCCGGCAACCGTCGTGCGTTCGCCCGCTCCGGCAACGCCGCCAGGAGGCCGTGCGTGTAGGGGTGATGCGGCTCGCGAAACAGCGCGCGTGTGGCGTTGCTCTCGACCTGTTTGCCCGCGTACTGGACGATGACGCGATCGGCCGTCTCGGCAACCACGCCCATGTCGTGGGTGATCAGCACGAGCCCCATGTCGGTATCACGTCGTAGCGACAGCAGCAGATCCAGGATCTGAGCCTGGATGGTGACGTCGAGGGCGGTCGACGGTTCATCCGCGATCAGCAGTTTCGGGCGGCACGCCAGCGCCATCGCGATCATGACGCGCTGGCTCATGCCGCCCGAGAGCAGATGAGGAAAGGCGGAAAGGCGGCGCTCCGGATCGGTGATCCCGACCTGGTCCAGCAACTCGATCGAGCGCTTGCGTCGGGCAGCCTTGTCCATCGCAAGGTGGGCCTTCAGTGCCTCGTCGAGTTGGAAGCCGACCGTGAAGCACGGGTTGAGGGAGGACATCGGCTCCTGGAAGATCATCGTGATATCCTTGCCCACGACGCTGCGGCGCTCCTTCGCAGTCATCGTGCTCAAGTCGCGACCGTCAAAGCGCATGGTATCGGCTGTGACAGTCGCGATCGGTGGCAGCAGTCCCATGACCGCGAGCATGGCGACGGATTTGCCCGATCCCGATTCGCCGACGATCGCCAGCACCTCGTTCGGCCGCACGACCACATCGATGCCGTCGACGGCACGGAAGTTCCCCGCACGCGTCGCGAATGAAACGGTGAGGTTGCGGATATCGAGCAGGGCCATCTCAGGACTTCTGAAGCTTGGGATCGAGCGCGTCGCGCAGTCCATCGCCCATCAGGTTGATCGAGACAACCGTGACGAGGATGGCAAGTCCGGGAAGCGTGATGATCCAGGGGTTCGAGCGGATGAATTCTCGCGCGTCGGCCAGCATGGCGCCCCATTCGGGAACCGGCGGCTGGGCGCCGAGACCGAGAAAACCGAGGGCCGCGGCTTCGAGGATCGCCTCCGACACGCCGAGCGCCGACTGAACGATAAGCGGGGCCAGGCAGTTCGGCAGGACGGTCACGAACATCAGTCGCAGCTTGCTGACCCCCACCACTTTGGCAGCGGTCACGTACTCGCGTCGCATCTCGCTCAGCGCCGCCGCCCGCACCAGGCGAACGTAGCGCGGAAGAAAGACGATGGTGACGGCGACAATTGTGTTGGTCAGGCTGGGACCCAGCACGGCGACGATGAGGATTGCGAGCACGAGGCCCGGCACCGCCATGATCAAATCCATCGTGCGGCTGATGGCGGTGTCGACGATCTGGTTTGAAAAGGCCGCAACGAGGCCGAGAACGACACCCAGGACGAAGGACACGCTCATCACGGCAAGACCGATGAACAGCGAGACGCGCGCACCGTAGATGATCCGCGACAGCATGCATCGGCCAAGGCCGTCCGTACCCAGGATGAAGCGCCAGCTCCCGCCATCCTCCCAAACGGGCGGCGCCTTGACGGCATCGCGAAACTGCTCGAGCGGGGAATGCGGCGCCACGAAGTCCGCAAAGATCGCCAAGATGATGATCAGCGACAGCACGACGAGGCCGGCAACGGCCCCCTTGTTTTCCCTGAAGGATGCCCAAGTCGCGCCGCGCGGAGCCGTCGTGGCGGCGTCGGCCAACGTTCCGGCGGTTTGGGACACGTCAGCGGCCATGCCGGATCCTCGGGTTGACGACGCCGTAAAGGAAATCGACCAGCAGGTTGACCATGATGACGACGCCGGAGACGAGCATCACGCCACCCTGGAGAGCGGGATAGTCGCGCCGGCCGATCGCCTCGATCAGCCACTTGCCGACCCCTGGCCAGGAAAAAATGGTCTCGGTGAGCACCGCGCCGGCCATCAACCCACCCGTCGAAAGGCCAATGACCGTCACGACCGGAATGAGGGCGTTGCGCAGGGCGTGGAGCCCGACCACCCGGAACGGTGACAATCCCTTGGCGCGGGCGGTGCGCACGTAATCCTCGCTCAGCACCTCGAGCATCGACGAGCGCGTCATCCGCGCGATGACGGCGAGTGGCACCGTGCCCAGCACGATGGTCGGCAGCACTAGGTGATGGACGGCGTCGAGAAAGGCGCCCTTCTGACCCGATAGCAGCGAGTCGATCAGCATGAAGCCGGTCGTCGGCTCGAAATAGTATTTGATCAGGTCGATCCGGCCCGAGACGGGCGTCAAGTGCCATCGCTCGGCGACGAACATGATGAGAAGCAGGCCCCACCAGAAGATCGGCATGGAAAAGCCGGTGACCGATACCCCCATCAGCGTGTGGTCATACCAGCTCCCGCGCTTGACCGCGGCGATGGCGCCCGCCGGAACGCCGACCAGCACCGCGAACAGCATGGCCGAAAACGACAGCTCGACCGTTGCGGGAAAGAGCGCGAAGAACTCGTCGAGCACCTTGGCATTGGTCACGACCGACGTCCCGAAATCGCCGTGCAGGAGATTCCAGACGTAGTCCAGGAACTGCTTCCAGACCGGCTGATCGAGGCCGAGCTCATGGCGAAACTGTGCGAGGCGCTCGGGGCTGATCCCGCGCTCGCCGACCCGAACCTCCACCGGATCGCCGGGAACGAGGCGGATCGCAACAAAGGTAATGAACATCAGCGCGACGAAGGTCGGGATCGTCAGCGCGATTCGCTTGAGAAAAAAAAGAAGCATCGCTCTTCACTGGGCAGGCAGCGGGGCAGCTCATCGCTGTCCCGCCGCGACGCTTGCTTTGGCTTGGCCGTGGGCTAGCCTTACTTCACGTCGACGCCCTTGAAATGATGCGCGCCGAAGGGGCTCTGTTTATAGCCCTCGACCTCCTTGCGCATCGTCTCGTAGACGATCGAGTGCGCAATCTTGAGATCGGGCGCTTCCTCGTTCTCGATGACCTGCATCTTCTCGTAGAGCTTGGTACGCTCGGCCGTGTTCGACAGCTTACGCGCCTGCACCAGCATGTCGTCGTATTCCTTGTTGCACCACTTGGTGATGTTCTGGCCGCCGGGGCGGGCACCTGTGCAGCCGCGCAGGAAGAAGAAGTTGTCCGGATCGCCGTTGTCGCCGGTCCAGCCGAGCTGAGCGGTCGTGTGCTCACCCTGTTGGGCACGCTTTCTGTACTCGCCCCACTCGAAGGTGATGAGCTTGGCGTTGACGCCGACCTTGGCAAGGTCGGCCTGCATCATCTCAGCGATCCGCTTGGCATTGGGATTGTAGGGCCGCTGCACCGGCATGTACCAAAGATCAATGTCCATCGGCGTGGTGACGCCGGCGGTTTTCAGGGTCGCCTTGGCCTTCTCGGGATCGTAAGCGTAGTCCTTGACGCTGTCATTGTAGGACCACAGCGTCGGCGGGATCAGGTTCTTCGCGGCTTGCCCCGCGCCGAGGTAGACGTCCCTGATGATTGACGCCTTGTCGATGGCCATGTTGAAGGCCTGCCGCACCTCCTTCTTGTCGAACGGCGGCTTGCCGACGTTGAACGCCCAATAGGCAATGTTGAGCCCCGGCTGATTGATGACCTTGAGTGCGGCATCCTTCTGCATCTCGGGAAGGTCGGCCGGCCGCGGAGCGATCATGAAATGGCACTCGCCGGCCTTGATCTTTGAATAGCGAGCCGTCGGGTCCGGAGTGATCGCGAAGACGAGATCATCGACGATCGCTTTCTCGCCCCAGTAGTCGGGGTTTTTCTTGTACCGGATCACGGCGTCTTTCTGATAGGCGACGAACGAGAATGGACCCGTGCCGACCGGCAGCTGATCCATCTGTTCGGGTTTGCCTTGCTTCGTCAGGAAATCCGCATACTCAGCCGAATGGATCGATGCAAAGTCCATGGCCAGGTTTGCGAGGATGGGCGCGTTCGGCTCGGTCAGCGCCATCTTGATCGTGCTGTCGTCGACCTTCTCCAGGGACTTCAGCAGCTTCGGCATGTCCATATCGGAGAAGTAGTCGTACTTGCCGCCCGAGACCTTTGCGTACGGGTGGTCCGGCTTCCACATCCGATTGAAGGTCCACAATACGTCGTCGGCCCCAAAGTCGCGCGTCGGCTTGAATGCGCCGGCGGCGTGGAACTTCACGCCCTTGCGCAGCTTGAATGTGAAGGTCGTACCGTCGGCGCTAACGTCCCAGCTCTCGGCGAGCCCGGGCACGACCTTGGTCGACCCGCGCTCGAAGATGACGAGCTGGTCGTAGATCGGTCGAGCGGCATCGAAGCTGGTGCCCGTGGTGTTAATCGCGGGCGTAAAGTTCTCTGGGGAGCCTTCCGAGCAATAGACCAGCGTCTTGGCCATTGCTGCGGTCGATCCGACCATCGCCAACCCGGCGGCAAGTCCTACCAGTGTTCTCCGGCAATTCCGCATTGCACGATCTCCACACGCCATTGTTGGAGAGCCCCCTGGCTTCCCACAAGGCGCGCACATAAAATCCCTAATTCCGGCAACTTGCAATCTCGACCAAATTGCTAGTGCCGTTGAGCTGGATTTGATGGATTGTTCGCGCGGTTTGTGCCTGGAACGGGATCGTATTCGGACGTGTCTCCCTTCCCCGACGTTGTGCGGCGGCAGGGAGTGAGCAGCCCTAAAGCTCCTTGGACTTCCGGAGACTTCTGGGTGACCTAATCGCTGCCTTGGCGCTTGCTCCCGGTCCTCGCAGCGTCTTGCTTGGCTTGGTTCTGCTCGGCCTCGTCCAGTCGCCGCAATAACTCTCTGATGCGCGCACCGATCGGCTGCGCGACACTCTCCTCTAAGACCTCTTGAAGCCTCCGGCCGAGGCGGTCCAAGGTTGGATTGATCTTTGCGCGTTCAATCATTGCGCGACTACCCATGCTGTGTGCCCTCTAGTTAGCAACAGCGAACGGTCAGGAGATGTTCCGCGGGTAACCCAGAATAATCCGGTGATTGTTGCAGCGACTCAATGTGTTACCCAATCGTTACGCTTTGAGTTGAATTTGGGATACGTTGAATCGCCGCGACCTGCGTAATGGGGCCGTCGGCAGGTGTGGTGTCCCGCACCGGCACGGCGAACGGATCGGCCGCGGGCAGTTCTTTGGTCCCCTTGTTGGCCTTGTGGGCTCCGCGTCCGCGCGAGTCTCGAGGTCTTGAGGCAATCAGATGCACGTGCTAGACAACCCCAGGCACGTTAATGTGAATTATTATGCAAAATCAATGATCTGCGGCGACTCGCAGGTCTCCTCGATTGGCTTCCAGCGCCGGAAACCCGCCCATGGCGACACCCAAGATCGTCCTCCACAAAGATGACCTTCCGGCCGGCGTGTCCTTTGGCGACGTCGTGGCGGTGGATACTGAGACGATGGGCCTGAACCCGCACCGCGATCGCCTGTGCGTGGTTCAGTTGTCTGCCGGCGATGGCACGGCCCACCTGGTTCAGCTAAGTGGATCTGACCGGTCGGCCCCTCGGCTCAAGGCGCTGCTGACCGATGCGGCGGTGCTCAAGGTGTTCCACTTCGCGCGCTTCGATGTGGGCGTCCTGAAGCAGCATCTCGGCGTCGACACCGCGCCGATCTACTGCACCAAGATCGCCTCCAAGCTGGCGCGGACCTACACCGACCGCCACGGGTTGAAGGATCTGGCCCAGGAGCTGTTGGGCGTGGAGCTGTCGAAGCAGCAGCAGAGCTCGGATTGGGGCGCCGCCAGCCTGACCCAGCAGCAGCTCGCCTATGCCGCCTCCGACGTCTTACACCTTCACGCACTGAAGGCGCGGCTGGATCAGATGCTGGCCCGCGAAGGCCGCCGGGAGTGGGCTCAGGCGTGCTTTCGTTTTCTTCCGACGATTTGCGACCTCGATTTGGCGGGATTCGCCGACGAGGACATTTTTGCCCACTGATGGGGCCGATGCCCGGCACTGGGGTGCAGCTCTCGGCCCGGCGCCCGCGACAATCCGTTTCTCTAGGGTCCCAATCTCTCCTAAATTGCGCTGCAGCATGCACTTTGATGGGCGTAGCACCGTCCCGAACCTGCAGAGACCATGGCGAGTGTGACGGAAAACTGGGAACCGCGCCGGCGGAATTCCGGGAGCCCTGCAGCCTTTATGGTCGCGGGTGACCGCGCGTCTGCATTTGCGCGCGCACGCCGGCACAGCCGTCTCGTCAAGGTGCTGCGCATCACGCTGCCGATACTCGCGGTGCTCATGTTGGGCAGCTACGGGCTTTTCGTGCAGCGCTCGTTCAAGATCGCCGGTGGTGAGCTGACGATGGGCCCAGCCTCGATCTCGACCGAGAATCTGACCATGCACAATCCGCGCTACGAAGGGTTCAACAAGGATGGCAGCAAGTACATCCTGACGGCCCGATCGGCGACGCAGGATCTCACGCGACAGCAGGCCCCGATCACCCTCGGCGAGATCGAGGGACGCCTGCTGCAGCCGAAGAACACCGTGTTGCTGACATCGCCGCGCGGTGCCTTCGACAGCAAGACTCACATCCTGGAGCTGTACGATCGCGTCGACATCAAGTCCGACGACGGGATGACGGCGCGGCTGACGCGGGCGACCGTCTATGCCAAGGACAGCAAGATTGTCTCGAGCGAGCCAGTTCAGGTCCAGATGGCGGCAGGCGTGCTGCACGGCAATGAGATGGTGCTGCTCCAGAAGACACGCGAAGTGACCTTCGACAAGGGCGTGACGGCGCGCTTGTTTCCCCAGCAGAAGCCAAAGCCCGCGGAGGCTCAGCCGCGGGCGCCGGCAGCGCCCGGCCTACTGACTGCGAGCGACCAGCCGATAGACATCGCGTCTCCGACCCTCAAGATCGATGACAATGCCAAGACAGCGGTCTTTTCCGGTGATGTGAACGCCAAGCAGGGGCCGGCGACGTTGGCCGCGCGTGAGCTCGAGGTTTTCTATGAGGGGAGCCCGGTGGCGCAGGAAGCCACGGCACCGGGCGGGGCCAACGGCCGCGTCAAGCGGATCGTGGCGCGCACCGGAGTGGTCATCACCCAGGGCGCCGACCAGGCGACCAGTAATGATGCCGAATTCGACGCGCAGAGCGAGCGTGCGGTCTTGAAGGGCAATGTGGTCATCGATTCGGGCCCCGAGCGTCGGGCAACGGCCGATCGCGCTGATCTGGACTCGCGGGCGAATACGGCCCTGCTGACGGGGCCCGTCGTCGTCAAGCAGGGCCGCAACACGCTTTCGGGCCGCCGCTTGTTCATCGATCGCAAGGCGGCGACGACCCAGCTCACCACGCCGGGCGAGAATGGTCAGCCCCAGGGGCGCATTACGGCGCGCTTCTATCAGGCCGAGGCGGAAAATCGCACGAAGGCATCCGCCGCAAAGGCCCTGCTGGCGCCGGCGGCGCAGGGGGCAGGCTTGACCTTCCGCACCGATCCTTCGGCCCCGATCGATGTCGAGGCGGATGTCCTGGACGTCAACGATACCGCCAAGACGGCCACCTTCCGGGGCGACGCGGTGGCTACCCAGGGTGAGTTTACGGTGCGCACGATGGAGCTCGTCGCCACCTATTCGGGCCAAGCGGGTCTTGCGCTGGGCGAGGCCCCGGCGGGTGGTGCGGCGGCGGCCCCCACCGCTCAGTTGCAGCGCATCCAGGCTCGCGGCAAAGTCGTCGTCACATCGAAGGACAATCAGAGCGCCACCGGGGACTGGGCGGATTTCGACATGAAGTCCAACACGGTGGTTCTCGGCGGCGATGTGGTCATGTCGCAGGGTCGCAATGTGGTGCGTGGGCCCAAGCTGGTGATCGACATGACGACGGGACAGAGCCGCATGGAGACGGCCGCCCGCGCGCCAGGCGCCCCTGCTGAGGTTCCCCCCGCCAAGGCCGCGGAAGGGGCCAAGCCCGCCGGACCACCGGCACCTGGCCCCAACGGAGCGTGTGGCGGCCGAATGTGCGCCGTGTTCTATCCGCAGGACGCTCAGGCCATGGCCAAGAAAGGCGCCGACACCGCCAAGGAGATCGTCAAAGAGGCCGCCAAGGATTTGACCAAGGGGGATGCGGGTCAAGGAAAGCCGGTACCTCCGCGCAAACGCGAGGGCAGCGATGGTGGAGCCGCCTCAAGCTGGAATTCCTCGACAATTCCCGCGGGACCGAATTGATATTTGCGGCATAGGGCGCGCAGCGCCGGGCTGCTGCATCATAGGATCGACCCCTTGAGAATATTTCCCTTCCGTCGCACGAGCCGTCGGCCGCCCCCTGCGGACGATTGGGCCGATGATGCGCCGGACGGCGCCCCGAACGGGGCGAGCCACGACGAGCCCGCGCCCTATGCCGCCGACGGCTGGCTGACGGTGTACGAGGTGCGCAAATCTTACCGTAAACGGATGGTCGTCAAGGGCGTGACGCTGGCGGTTGGACGCGGCGAGTCGGTCGGCCTTCTTGGGCCGAACGGTGCCGGCAAGACCACCGTCTTCTATATGATAACAGGGCTGGTCCCTGCGGATTCGGGTCAGATTTTCATCGACGGCCGCGATGTGACAAAGCTGCCCATGTATCGCAGGGCTAGGCTCGGCATCGGCTATCTTCCGCAGGAGGCCTCGATTTTCCGCGGCCTGACCGTCGAGCAGAATATCGGCGCGGTGCTGGAGCTGGTCGAGCCCAACCGCAAGAAGCGGGCGGAGCAACTCGACAGCCTGCTTGAGGAATTCAATATCGCGCGCTTGCGGAAATCGCCTTCGATCGCTCTGTCGGGCGGTGAGCGCCGCCGCTGCGAGATCGCTCGTGCCCTCGCCAGCCGGCCGTCCTTCATGCTACTCGACGAGCCGTTCGCGGGCATCGATCCCATCGCCGTAGGGGATATCCAGGCCCTCGTCCGTCACTTGACCCAACGAGGCATCGGGGTACTCATTACCGACCACAACGTCCGGGAGACATTGAGCCTGATCGATCGTGCCTACATCATTTACGATGGTCAGGTTCTGACACAAGGTAAGCCTCAGGAAATCATAGCAAACGAAGACGTCAGGCGCGTCTATCTCGGGGACATGTTTGGTTAAGCAGATATACGTAAACCTCTAGCAACCCGTGGGTTGGGACGGCGGGGAGGGACAGAGGTTCGGGCTATGGCAATTTCGGCCAAGCTGGAGTTGAGGCAGAGCCAGCAGCTGGTGATGACACCCCAGCTGCAGCAGGCCATTCGCCTGCTCCAACTGTCCAACCTCGAGCTGGGCACGTTCGTCGAGGAAGAGCTCGAACGCAATCCGCTGCTTGAGCGGGACGAGGCGCCGGAGGGGCCGCCCGTCGAGATCCCCGAGGCCGACGGCGCCGACGCCGATCGCGCTGACACGGGCGGCGAGGACTGGCTTGATCTCGACAACGCGAGCGGGGCCGCCGCCGAAAACCTCGATGCCGATTACGACAACGTCTATCCGGATTCCTCACCCCCCGGCGGGGCCGTGGCGGCCCCCGATTCCGGTTGGGCCGGATTGCGCCAGCACACCGGGGCGACGGGCGACGGCGACGTCAACCTCGAAGCCTTCGTGGCCACCGAGCAGACCTTGAAAGATCATCTGGTCTCCCAGATGCAGGTTGTGGTTCATGATCCCGTGGAGCGGCTGATCGCCCATTTTCTGATCGATCACGTCGACGAGGCGGGATATCTGCAGGCCGACCTCCACGGCATCACTCAGAAGCTCGGCACGCCGGACGGCGTGGTCGAAGGCGTGCTTTCGGTGTTGCAGACGTTTGATCCACCCGGAGTATGTGCCCGCAATCTTGCGGAATGCCTCTCCCTGCAGCTCAAGGAGCAGAACCGGTTCGATCCTCAGATCGCGTCGCTTTTGGCCCACCTCGACCTGCTGGCGGCTCACAATCTCCCTGCGCTCCGGCGCGCAGTGGGAGTCGGCATGGACGAGCTTGCTGAGATGATCGCCGAGCTCAAGCAGCTCAATCCCAAGCCCGGACTGAAGTTCGGCACGATTCACGTGCAACCCGTCGTGCCCGACGTGATGGTTCGGCCCGCCAGCGACGGAAGCTGGATGGTTGAGATCAACGGCGACACGCTACCGCGTGTATTGGTCAACAGATCCTACTACACTCTGGTGTCGAAGACGGCGCGCACGCCCCGCGACAAGGACTATTTGGCGGATTGCTTGCAGACCGCCAACTGGCTCGTGAAAAGCCTCGATCAGCGCGCGCGCACGATCCTGCGGGTCGCCGAGGAGATCGTACGCCAGCAGGATGCCTTCTTCACCTACGGCGTCCAGCACCTGCGTCCCCTCAACCTCAAGACCGTGGCCGACAAGATCGCGATGCACGAGTCGACGGTAAGCCGCGTCACGTCCAACAAGTACATGGCGACCCCGCGGGGGATCTTCGAGCTCAAGTATTTCTTCACCTCGGCCATCGCGGCGGCTGGTGAAGGCGAGGCGCATTCCTCCGAGGCCGTGCGTCACCGCATCCGGCAACTCATCGAAGCCGAGACCGCCAGCAGCGTGATGTCGGATGATAAGATTGTCGACCGGTTGAAGGACGACGGCATAGATATTGCTCGTCGCACGGTGGCCAAGTACCGGGAGGCGATGAGGATCGCCTCATCGGTGCAGCGCCGGCGCGAAAAGAAGCTGATGGCGCGCAGTGCCCGCGCGACCTGACCCAAGGGCCCTGCCTGCCGGAATTGGGGCACTTTGATTGGGTTTGGAGTAATCCGTCCTGCCGAGGCGGGCAGGGGTGGCAAGCGTGGGGAACCCCGTCGGATTCGCAACGTTCAACAGAAGGGGCTTTGATTTGACACCGGCCCTGCCGCTCGCATACCGTTTCTGGCAGATGCACTCATGGGTCCTCCGTTAGGGTCGGCATCCGCGGGGGCGCTCGCTGGTTTGGTAGCGGGTCAGACGTGTCAGCCACGAGTTGTGCGGTGCTTCTTGTTCGTACGCGCGCAAACGTCCAGGCGAAGCAATGACTGTCCAGATCACCGGCAAAAATATTGACGCAGGCGAGGCATTCCAGGCGTATGTCAGCGAGAAGCTGACGGCCATCCTCGAGAAATACATCGGGACAGAGCTGTCCGCCCACGTGCGCGTCGAGAAGGAGCGGGGGCGGTTTCGCACGCATTGCTCGACTCGACTGCGAACCGGTCTGCTCCTCGAAAGCCACGGCGAGGGCCAGGATGCCTATGCGAGCGCCGATACGGCGTTCGAGCGGCTCGAAAAGCGGGTACGGCGCTACAAGCGACGCCTTAAGAACCATCATCATGGTTCGGCCATCATGAATGGGCAGGAGGGGGCGGCCGGCGACTATGTGGTGAGTGTCGAAGGCGACAACGAGGCCGAGGAGAAGGCCGGGCCGGTCGTGGTTGCCGAGACGGTCCGGACGTTGCGTACGCTACCCGTGAGCGAGGCCGTGATGCGCTTGGACTTGACGGAAGAGGCCTTTCTGGTGTTTCGCAACGCTGCACACGGCGGCATCAATATTGTCTATCAGCGCTCGGACGGTCATATCGGGTGGATCGACCCCAAAGCTGAAGATCAAGGCAGCGTCACCGGCGGGCAGGCCGCTGCCGAATTGCCGGACGGGGCGTGACGGGGCCCGACAAAGTGTTGCGTTGCTATGAGATGAACGGTCGGACCTGCGATCTACAACGGATCGCTCGGACGAAGGGAAACTCGGACAATGAATCTTGGGGATCTCTTGACGCAGGAAGGTATTATTCCTTCCCTCAAGTCCAAGACTAAGAAGCAGGCACTGCAGGACCTCAGTCAGCGCGCGGCCGAGTTCGCGGGACTCACTCCGCGTGAGATCTTCGATGCGTTGATGCAGCGCGAGCGCTTGGGCTCGACCGGCCTGGGGCGCGGCATCGCCGTTCCGCACGTGAAGTTCCGCACGTTGAAGTCGATCGTTTGCCTGTTCGCTCGCCTCGAGGAGCCGATCGACTTTGATTCGCTCGACAACGAGCCGGTCGATCTCATCTTCCTGCTGATGGCCCCTGAGCACGCCAGCGGCGATCACCTCAAGGCGCTGGCGCGGATTTCCCGCCTGCTACGCGATCCCGACGCCATCACCAGCCTGCGGGCTGCACGCGATGCCGCGGCGCTTTACGCGGTACTGACGGAGCCGGTGACCTCGCACGCCGCCTGATCGGGCGACGGCGGGCGGCTCAGCCGAGCACGGCGAGCGCACCGAGTGCCATGCCGCCGATGGCGATCCGCCACCATCCGAACACTGCGAATCCGTGTTGGCTCACGAAATTGAGCAGATACCGCACGACAAATGCGCCGGCGGCGAAGGCGACGACGAATCCGATGGCGATGGCCGTCACGTCGTCTGGCCTGAGAATGGACCAGTTCTTGTACAGATCGTAGGCGAACGCGCCCGCCATCGTTGGCATGGCGAGGAAGAATGAGAATTCCGCGGCTGATCGCTTATCGGCCCCCATCAGCAGCCCCCCGACGATCGTCGCGCCCGAGCGCGACACGCCCGGAATCATGGCGACGCACTGGCACAGCCCGATCTTGAGCGCGAGCGACAACGGGAAATCCATCACGTCATGAAAGCGCGGGCGCAGCGCCAACCGGTCCACCCACAGCAGGATGATGCCGCCGGTGATCAAAGTCGTGCAGATCAGCAGCGGGCTCTCGAACAGCACCTGCTTGATGATCGAATGTGCCGCGGCACCGATGATGGCCGCCGGGAGGAAGGCCACCAGCACGCCGAGCACGAAACGGCGGGTCCGAGGATCGCGGGGCAGATCGAGGAGCAGCCGCACGAGGCGTCCCGAATAAACCGTCAGGATCGCGAGAATCGCGCCGAGCTGAATGAGGATTTCGAAGGTTTTTCCTGGCGAATTGAAGCCGAGGAAATGGCCGGCGAGCAACAGATGCCCGGTCGAGGAGACCGGAATGAACTCGGTGAGGCCCTCGATCAGGCCCAGGAGAACAACCTGCCAGATAGGCAATTTCCGCCCCCTCCGCTCCAGACGCGCCGAAGGCAGCATCGCCCCGGCCCGCGAATCCGCGTGTGATTGCGCAGATGATGTTGGACCCCTAGCAGAATTCCCGAGCTGCGGATGTCCTCGCCCCATCACAATCGGCGGCCAAACGCGACAATGTCCCTGTCGCCATTGGTCTCACGGCGGGGGAGGCCATTGACACAGCGCGCCGATGACGCAAGAGAGCGTGCGAGCGATTGGTCTACGAAAGAGCCATGCACACCCTGACGCACTTCCGATTGTGCCCGCTGTCACGGTCTGTTCGCCTGGCACTCGCGGAGCTCGGCATTGCGGTTGAGCTTGGCGAGGAACGGCCTTGGGAATGGCGGCCGCAGTTCCTGGCCATCAATCCGGCCGGCGAGCTGCCGGTCTTGGCGCTCGACGGCGGGCCGGTTCTGTGCGGGGCGTATGCCATCGCGGAGCATCTGGGGGAGGAGCCCGGCCAAGCGGCAGACGGCGGCCAGCCGCCAGTGCGGCTGTTTCCGGGCACGCGCGCGCAGAAGGCGGAGGTCCGCCGCCTCGTCGACTGGTTTCATCGCAAGTTCGATCGCGAGGTCACGCAGGAGCTGCTGGTCGACAAGGTCTACCCGGCAATGGCCGACGGCACCGACACCGACGCCCTGCGCGCAATCCGGGCCAACCTGCGATATCATATGAGCTATATCAGCCACTTGGCCGACCAACGCCGGTGGCTGGCAGGGGACGAGATGACGTTCGCGGACATTGCCGCGGCGGCGCACCTGTCCACAGTGGACTATTTGGGCGAAGCGCCTTGGGGCCAATTTCCGCTCGCCAAGACATGGTACGCTCGCATGAAATCGCGGCCCGCTTTTCGCTCGCTGCTGGCCGACCGGATGCCAGGAAAACCCGCTCCGCCCCACTATGCCGACCTCGACTTCTGAAGCCCTGACCGGGATGCCGCCGGCAAAGCTCCGCGTGGCTGCGGCATGAGCCACCTCGTCTGCGTCGGGCTTGGCTACAGTGCCGCCGCCCTTGCGGAGCAGATCTCCGCGCGCGGCTGGCGCGTCACCGGCACGGCGCGGACGCCGGATGGTGCCAAGCGCATCCAGGGCCTCGGCTACGCTACGACGATCTTTGACGGCACCACCCCAAGTCCAGGCGTGGCCGAGGCGCTGCGCGACGCCACCCACCTGCTCGTATCGGCACCGCCCGGCGACAAGGCCGACCCCCTCCTTGCAGCGCACGCCGAGACGATCGCCTCGGCGCCCGCTCTGCGCTGGATCGGATACCTGTCGACCGTCGGCGTCTACGGCGATCGGCAAGGCGGCTGGGTCGACGAGGACTCGCCGCCGGCACCGGTGTCCGGGCGCAGCCGCCAGCGTTTGGCTGCCGAGCAGGCGTGGGCCGGTCTCGCGCGACCGGACCGGCGCATCGAGATTTTCCGGATCGCCGGCATCTACGGTCCCGGCCGCAGCGCCATCGACGCGGTGCGCGCCGGCACCGCCCGGCGCATCGTGAAGCCTGGGCAGATCTTCAACCGCATCCATGTGGCCGACATTGCCAATGTCGTGCTGGCCGCCATCGACAGCGCCGATCCCGGCGGCAGCGTCATCTACAACCTGGCCGACGATGAGCCCGCCCCGCCGCAGGATGTCATCGCCTTTGCCGCCCGGTTGCTCGGCGTTGCGCCGCCTGAGGAAATTCCGTTCGACGAGGCGCAGTTGTCGTCCATGGCGCGCAGCTTCTACGTGGAGTGCAAGCGCGTCAGCAATGCGCGGATCAAGGCGCGCTTGGGCGTGCGATTGCTGTATCCCACGTACCGTGAAGGACTGCGCGCCATCGCCGCCCTCTGAGGCGTCCATTCATAGGCCATTCAGGAGAAAAAGCGTCATGCTGTGACGTGTGGTGATGCGTGCGTCGTGGGTGTGCGAGGGCCGATTTGGATCGGTGTTTCGCGCTGCGGCCGGCCGCTCGCCCGGTGCGGGAGGCCCAAGGTCATGCGCGTTTCGGTCAACGGGTCCAAAGGACCGCAGATGACCTGCCTGGTTCTCGTCGCGATGGTCCTGGCGGCCTGCGCAGTCGAGGCGGGCGAGGAGGCAGCGCACGCCATCGCGGACAAGTTCGCTCAGGAAGCCGATCAGGCCGCGACGCGACAACGTGCCCAAAGCGCCACCCGCCCGTCGTCACCCGCCGGCGCCGACGAAGCCGACATTCTGAACCGCGCCCGCGCCGAGAGGCCGGCGCCACGCTCGCGCGACGACGCGTTGCGGCAGGACAGGAGCGCGGCCGCCGCCCTCGAGGCTCAGCGCGAGGAAGAAGGGCGCCAACTGGTCGAGAAGCTCAAACGCGCCCAGGCCGCCCGCGCCGCCCTCAAGGAGGCCGAGCGCAAGTCCGTCGCGACAGCCCCCGACGCCCTCGGCGGGCCTCAACGCCCCGCAGCCGACGTCAGCCGGCCTCCGCCGGGCGCGCGCGACAGCACGCGGGTCAGCATCCTTCTCCTGATGGAGCCGGGGCACCGTGGCATCCGGCGCTTCGCCAAGACCGCCGATCCGGTTCTGTGCATGGGCGACCAGTGCTACGTGAGCCGTGGCGCCGGCACCGATGCGGTGGCCATGCCGCGGTTCGTGGCTTTAGGCCCGGGCAACACCCTGGGCCCGCGCGCCGGCGCCTGCAATCAGTCCCTGGGCTGCGTCTTCCGGAACGTCGACCTGCACGCGGCGTCGGCCACCGTCCAGCCGGTCGACCTGCGCATCCTGAGACACGATCGCCGCCAGCCGTCCGAGGTGCGGGTCGATCCCTCCTGTCGCACGGTTGCCGCGCGGCTGACGTGCGAACGCACGGTGCGGGCGCCCGACTATACGCTGTGGGTCGTGCCCGAGACCCTGGCCGCGCAAGTCGGTGGCGCCGGCTTGCTCACCGCCCTCTATGGCGGACTGGCGACCGATCGCAGCGCCGCTCTCGATCCGCGCTGGGGGCGCCGGCAGCCCTAAGCCGTGGCAGCCGGCAGCAGCGCCTCGATGGTCCGGAAGAGCAGATCGAGATCCTCCGGCCGGGACAGCCGGTGCTCGCCGTCCGGCACGGCGATGACGCGCACCCGATTTCCGAGCAGGAAGCTCTCGAGCTCGAGGGTGTGCTCCCAAGGCACGTCGGGATCGAGCAGTCCGTGAATGATATGAACCGGCCGTCCCGGGTCCCACGGCCTGCGCGCCAGGAGGTGATCGCGACCCTCCTCGATGAGCCGTCGCGTGATCGGGTAGGGATCGCCGTACTGCGACGGCCTGAGCCACACCCCGTCGCGGTCCAGCGCCGCCTTGGCGCTCGAAGGAAACTCCTTCCACATCAGCTCTTCGGTCATGTCCCAGGCCGGCGCGATGAGGACGAGGGCAGTGATGCGAGCCGCCTCCTCCGGCGCTGTCGCCATGAGCCGGCGCAGCAGCAGGAGGCTGAGATAACCGCCCATGCTGGAGCCGACCACGATCTGCGGCCCCTCGGTGAGGCGGTTGAAGACCGCCTCGGCTTCTTCGAGCCACCTCCCGATCGTCCCGTCCTCGAACCGGCCCTCCGATTGCCCGTGGCCCGAATAGTCGAAGCGCGTGTAGGCGAGCCCTTTCGCCTGGGCCCAGGCGCTCAGGGCGGTCGCCTTGGTGCTGACCATGTCGGATTTGAACCCCTGCAGCCACACCATGCCGGGCGACCCGCCGGCCTGCTTCAGATACGCGATGCGGCGGCGGGCCGCGCCTGATCCGACGTCGAGAAATTGCGGTCCGGGCGCGATCATCCTATTGAGGCCTTCCATGGGACCAGGGGGTGACGATGCCGGCGACGGGCCGCCCGACCATACTTCAGATCATTCCGCGTCTCGACACCGGCGGCGCCGAGCTGTCGACGGTCGAGATCGTCGAAGCGATTGTTCGCGCCGGCGGTCGCGCCCTGGTGGCGACGGAAGGCGGGCGGCTGGCCGGCCGAGTCGAAGCGGCCGGCGGCGAGATCGTGACCTTTCCCGCCCGGACCAAGAACCCCGCGCGCATCCTGCTCAACGCCCGCCGCCTCGCCAGGCTTGTTGCGGCCGAGAATGTCGATCTTCTGCATGCCCGCAGTCGCGCCCCGGCGTGGAGCGCGCTCATGGCGGCACGCGCCACCAAGCGGCCGTTCGTCACGACCTATCACGGCGCCTATTCCGAAACGAACGCCGTCAAGCACCTCTACAACGGCGTGATGGCGAGAAGCGACATCGTCATCGCCAATTCGGCCTATACGGCACACCTGATCGAGACCCGATACCAAACGCCTCCTTCGCGTGTTCGCATCATTCATCGCGGCCTCGACGAGCAAGCGTTCGCGCCCGAGCGCGTGACCCCGGACCGCACGGCCGCGCTGCGCGAGCGCTGGCGCGTCGCGCCCGGCGCGCGCGTTGTTCTGCACGCCGCCCGGCTGACCGGCTGGAAGGGCCAGCACGTGCTCATTGCCGCCGCCGGGCGCCTCGCACGTCGAGGCACGCTCGGGGATGCGGTGGTCGTGCTGGCGGGCGATGCCCAGGGCCGCGGTGACTATGTGGCTGCGTTGGAGCGCCAGATCAATGAAGCCGGCCTCACCGGGCGGGTGCGTCTAGTGGGCCATGTCGACGACATTCCGGCCGCCTTCCAGGCGGCCTACGTTGCGGTCGTGGCCTCCACCGAGCCCGAAGCCTTCGGCCGAGCCGCGACCGAGGCCCAGGCCATGGGCTGCCCGGTCATCGCGACCGCGATTGGCGCTCCGCCCGAGACGGTGCTGGCCGAGCCCGCCGTCGCTGCCCACCAGACGACCGGATGGCTCGTGCCGCCGGGAGACGATGCGGCCTTGGCGACGTGTCTCGAGGCGGCGCTTTCGGCCACTCCCGCCGGTCACCGGGCGATGGGCGACCGCGCCCGAGCCCACGTCATGGCGAATTTCACGTTGTCCGCCATGAAGCGCAGCACACTCGCCGTTTACGATACCTTGCTCGGGTCCGCGATGGTCGCCAGATTTATCGACAAGCGGCAGCAGGCTGACAGTACGTCGGGCGCTTGACTTGTCGCCGGTTCTTCCCGATCTTGCGGGCGTCTGGCGCCCCCGCTGTTGGAGCGAGCCGGCGCAGTCGCTGATGCATTTTTTACTACGGCACAACTATCCGGAACGACTTAGGGAGGCTCAACATCCGTCGTCCAATGGTAAAAGGCGCGCCCGAGCGCGAGCCGTCAGGCCCCAGGATCAACGAGGCGATCCGGGCCAAGGAAGTTCGACTGATCACCGAAACTGCCGAGAATATTGGTGTTGTCAGCCTGCCGGATGCCCTGGCACGGGCGACCGCGGCCGGTTTGGACCTCGTCGAGGTTTCGCCGGACGCGCAGCCGCCGGTCTGCAAGATCCTGGACTATGGAAAGTTCAAGTATCAGGAGCAGAAAAAGGCGGCCGAGGCCCGCAAGAACCAGAAGATCGTCGAGGTCAAAGAGATCAAGATGCGCCCGACGATCGATGATCACGACTACGACGTGAAGATGAGGTCGATCAAACGGTTCTTCGACGAGGGCGACAAAGTCAAGGTGACGCTGAGGTTCCGCGGCCGCGAGATGGCTCACCAGCAACTCGGCATGCAACTCCTTCAGCGCGTGAAGGCCGAGCTGCAAGACCTGTCCAAGGTCGAGTCGGAGCCGCGCCTCGAAGGCCGCCAGATGGTCATGGTGCTCGCCCCCCGTTAGGGCCCCATTCGCCCGATTGCGTTTCTCCCGGCCGGCGACTATAACCCCGGTCCAGAGCCGCCCGGCGGGGCATGCCGTGGCGGCTCTTATGCTTTTGCCAACGCGCTGAAAGCTCGATTTTTCGGTGCCCTCCCTTCGTGAACCGACCCGCGCATCCTGCGCCGGCGGCTGCGAGGAGCCAGGGGGCGCTGCGAGCCGGCGACAAAATTAAGGAGAGCCAAATGCCCAAGTTGAAGACCAAGAGCGGCGCTAAAAAGCGCTTCAAGGTTACGGGGACCGGAAAGATCAAGGCGTCGGCCCAGGGCAAGCGCCACGGTATGATCAAGCGGACGGCCAAGTTCGTGCGCAAGGCGCGCGGAACGATGGTGCTGAACGATAGCGATGCGGGCATCGTGAAGAAGTACATGCCCTATCACCGCTGAACGGCGCTCGCTCATCGAGCCGCCTTCCTTTGATCTTGCTGTTTTTCTGACGGAGCACACCCATGTCACGCGTCAAGCGCGGCGTTACCGCCCACGCCAAGCACAAGAAAGTTCTCAAAGCCGCGAAGGGCTATTACGGCCGTCGCAAGAACACTATCCGCGTCGCCAAGCAGGCGGTCGAGAAGGCGCAGCAGTATGCCTATCGCGATCGCAAGAACCGCAAGCGCACCTTCCGGTCGCTGTGGATTCAGCGCATCAACGCCGCCGCTCGCGAAGCCGGCCTGACTTACGGCCGCTTTATCGACGGCCTCACCAAGGCGGGCATCGAGATCGATCGTAAGGTCCTGGCGGACATCGCCGTTCGCGATGCGGCCGCGTTCAAGGCGCTGGTCGCTCAGGCCGAGGCCGCCGCGGCTGCCGCCAAGGCCTGACAGCAACCGGCGCACGACCACGAGGGATGCCGGCGCACGTGGCGCCCGCATCCGTTCGCGGAGGACACGATGGGTGACGGCATTGACATCGCTTCCGTCGAGGGCCCGCTGCTCGATCAGATCGCGGCCAGCTCCGACCTTGCCCAGCTTGAGCAGATCCGCATCTCGGCCCTCGGCAAGAAGGGTCAGATTCCCGAGCTGATGCAGCAGCTCGCCCGCTTGCCGGGCGAGCAGCGAAAGGCCTTCGGCCAGGCCGTCAACACGTTGAAATCGCGCGTTTCCGATGCCATCGAGGCGCGCCGCGCCGATCTCGAGTCGGCATCGATCGACCAGCGGCTGTCCTCCGAGCAGGTCGACGTCACCCTGCCCGTCCGCATCGGGCCGCTCGCCGAAGGGCGCATTCACCCGGTCAGCCAGGTCTTCGACGAGATCATCGAGATCTTTGCCGACATGGGCTTTGCCGTCGCGGAAGGGCCTGACATCGAGACCGATGATCTCAACTTCACCCGGCTGAACATCCCGCCCGAGCATCCCGCGCGGCAGGAGCACGACACCTTTTATTTGCGCGGTACCCCCGCGCAGTCCGGGCAGAATCGGGGGCGCATGCTGCTGCGCACCCACACGAGCCCCGTGCAGATTCGCACGATGATGAGCCAGCCCCCGCCGATCCGCATCATCGCGCCGGGGCGCGTCTATCGCAGCGACAGCGACCAGACGCACACTCCGATGTTCCACCAGATCGAGGGTCTGGTCATCGACGAGACGACCCACCTTGGCCATCTGAAATGGTGCCTCGAGGAATTCTGCAAGGCGTTCTTCGAGGTGGACGAGGTCAAGATGCGGTTCCGCGCCTCGCACTTCCCCTTCACCGAGCCGTCGATGGAGGTGGACATCGACGCTGCCGCCATCGGCAAGCCGGGACGCTGGCTCGAAATCCTGGGCTCGGGGATGGTGCACCCCGAGGTCATTCGCAATTGCGGACTGGACCCCGAGAAGTATCAGGGCTTCGCCTTCGGCATGGGCCTCGATCGCATCACCATGCTGAAGTACGGCATCCCCGATCTGCGCGACATGTTTGCCGCGGATTTGCGATGGATGAGGCACTTCGGCTTCCTGCCCATCGATGTTCCGACGCTGGCCGGTGGCCTGTCGTCCTGAGCCTGGGCGTTGATCCGGCCCGTGCAGGCCATCGCAGCGATCTGAGGGCGTCGGCGCATGCTCGTTCTTTCGAACATGACCTTCGGGGTGGTGTCCGCGATCGGCCTCAGCCTGACCATGATCGCGACGTCGGTGTTCATCCTCTTCTACCACGACCGCAAGCACAACGAGCTCGACCAGTGGGTGAACTTCGCGTTCAGTACCGACCGGCTGCGCCATGCCTTGACCTACTACCGCTTCATGGCGCTCTCGATGCTGGTGTTCTACGTGCTGTTCACCTGCAGTTGCCTGCTCCTCCAGGCCGAGGGGTTCCAGCTCTTTTCGAATGGCCGTGAGCCGGTCATTGCGGGACCGATCGGCACCTCGTTTTTCGCGCTCGATCTCGTCCTCCGCGGTGGCTTCTTCGACATCATGGAGCACTTCGAGCTGGGCGTGACGTCGCTCTTCATGAACCGCAAAAGCCTGTGGTTCGTCTGGTATGCGTTCGTGTTTCGCATGTATTTCGGCCTGACCCTGATCAAGATCCTGCTGTCTTTCGTGTGGATCTACGGCAAGAGCCGGATGGCGGGGCAGGCCCATGCCGAATCCGCCGGCCAGCTCAAGTTGTTTGAATGAGCCAAAACCGCTAAGACCCTGGAAACCGCCGCTCGAAATCAGTAATCCCCGCCGGCCGCAGCGCTGATAAGGTGCCCGGCTGGCTGCCATCTCTGAGCATCACCTGGATTGTAGGAATGAAATTCTCGTTCTCCTGGCTCAAGGACCATCTCGAAACGACCGCAACGGTCGATGAGGTCGCCCAGCGACTGGCGCTGATCGGATTGGATGTCGAGGGCGTCACCAACCCGGCCGAGAAGCTCGCACCCTTCACCATCGCCCGCGTCGTCGAGGCCCGCCAGCATCCCAACGCGGATCGGCTCCGCGTGTGCACGGTCGAGGTTGCTGTCGGCCGGCCGACCGTCGAGGTCGTCTGCGGCGCTCCCAATGCCAGAACCGGCATGGTCGGCGTCTTCGCTCCGGTCGGCAGCTATATCCCCGGCACCGGGATTACCCTCGACACGCGCCCGGTTCGCGGCGTCGCCTCGAACGGCATGCTGGTCTCCGAGCGCGAGCTCGAGATGTCGGACGACCACGAGGGGATCATCGAGCTCTCAGCCGACCTCGCCTCGCGCATCGGCGAGCGGTACGTCGATGTGATGGGGCTCACCGATCCGGTGATCGAGGTGAAGCTCACCCCCAACCGGCCGGACTGCACCGGTGTCCGCGGGATTGCGCGCGATCTCGCAGCCGCTGGCGTCGGCACCCTCAAGCCGGAGCCGAAGCTCGGTGTCGTCGAGGGCACCTTCGCCTGCCCGGTCGCCATCGAGCTCGATTTCCCCAAGGGCGTGGAAAGCGCCTGCCCGGTGTTCGCCGGGCGATACGTTAGGGGCGTCAAGAACGGGCCGTCACCGGCGTGGATGCAGGCCCGCCTGAAGTCGGCGGGGCTGCGCCCGATCAGCGCCCTCGTCGACGTCACCAACTACATCTCCCTAGATCGCGGACGTCCGCTGCACGTCTACGACGCCGACAAGCTGAAGGGCGCCATCCGTGCGCGGCTGGGACGCGGCGCCGAATCCTTCGTCGCCCTCGACGGCAAGACCTATACCGCCGACGAGACCATGTGCGTCATCGCCGACGACAGTGGCCCCCTGGGCCTCGGCGGTATCATCGGCGGCGAGTCGACGGGCTGCACCGAGGAGACCCGCAACGTCCTCATCGAGTGCGCCTATTTCGATCCGCTGCGCACCGCCGCCACCGGCCGCAAGGCGGGCGTCCAGACCGATGCACGCTACCGCTTCGAGCGCGGCGTCGATCCGGCATTCGTCGTCCCTGGGCTCGATCTGGCAACCGACATGATCTTGAAGCTCACCGGCGGCGAGCCGTCGCGGGCGCGCATCGCCGGCGCGCCGCCGGTGCCCAAGACGGTCATCGCGTTCGATCTCGGCCGCATCGAGAAGCTCGCAGGCGTCACGATCAAGGAGCCCGAAAGCCGGAAGATTCTGACCGCGCTCGGATTTGCCATCGACGGAAAGGGCAACCAGGTCCGCGTCACGGCGCCGAGCTGGCGCCCCGATGTTCACGGCTCCGCCGATCTCGTCGAGGAGGTCGTGCGCATCTACGGCCTCGACAAGGTGCCGCCGGCGGCGATGCCGCGCGTTCACGGGGTCACCCGCCCGGTCCTCACCGAGACGCAGCGCCGCGCGCGCCGCGCGCGTCGCGTGCTCGCCGGCCGCGGGCTGGTCGAAGCCGTGACCTGGTCCTTCATCCCTCGTTCGCAGGCGGTGCTGTTCGGCGGCGGGCAGGACGCCCTCGAGCTCGCCAACCCGATCTCGACCGAAATGTCCTCGATGCGTCCCGGCGTGCTGCCGGGCTTGCTGACCGCGGCACAGCGCAACCGCAACCGCGGCTTCCCCGAGGTCGCGCTGTTCGAGTTGGGGCAGGCCTATCGCGGCGACCAGCCCTCGGACCAGATTCTGATCGCCGGCGGCGTGCGTCTCGGCCCTGCGCAGCTCGCCGGTCGCGGCCGGCACTGGTCAGGCTCCGCGCGCGCCGCCGACGTCTTCGACGTCAAGGCGGACGTCTTGGCGACGCTTGCCGCGTTGGGTCTCGACATCGCCAAGGTCCAGACCACCCGCGACGCGCCGGCCTGGTATCATCCCGGCCGCTCCGGCGTCCTCCGGCTCGGGCCGAAAGTGGTCTTGGCGCACTTCGGCGAGCTGCATCCGCGCGCTCTGAAGGAGCTCGATGTCGCAGCCCCGGCGGCCGCCTTCGAGTTGTTCATCGACGCGTTGCCGGCCGAGAAGCGCAAGGCGCGCGCGCGTGCGCCTCTGGCCGCTGCGGACCTGCTGCCCGTGCGCCGCGACTTCGCATTTCTCGTTGACGCCGGCGTGCCGGCTCAGGACGTCGTGCGGGCGGCGTCGCAGGCCGATCGCGCCTTGATCGCCGGCGTCACCGTCTTCGATGTGTTCGCCGGCAGCGGTGTCGGCGACGGCCGCAAGTCGATCGCCATCGAGGTCACGCTGCAGCCGCGCGACAAGACCCTCACTGATGCCGAGATCGAGGCCGTGTCGAAGAAAATTACGGCGGAGGTGCAGCGCGCCACCAAGGGCGAGCTCAGGGGCTGACGCCGGCGTCCATCAGGTCGTTGACGAGGCGCACGAGCTCGGTTCTGCGCTCGGACGCGAGGCCGCCGACGAGGGGGTCTTCCACGATGCGCCTGGCGAAGGCGGTGGGATCGCGCTCGATGTCGGCGAGCAGATGGAGCGCCCGCCGGATCACCGCGAATTCGTTGTCTGCGGTGAGCTCGCCCGCCACGCCCTCCTGCGCTTCGGCGAAGGAGCGAGCCAGCCGCCAGGCCGAGCCGCGCGCGAGCTGACGGCGGTCATGCGGACTCGCGGCATAGGCATCCCGCCGTGGCTCACCGAGGCCCGTCGGCTCCCCATATGCCGCGTCGGGATGCTCCGATGTGGCGATGGCGGACTTGTTGCCGGAAAAAGGGCCGCTGGTCTCCCGCCCCAGCAAGTCGTCCGCTGAAACGTCGAGCGTCTGGCAAATACGCAAAAGCAGCGAGAGGTCGGGCTCGACTTCCGCACGCTCATAACGTGTATAGCGGTTCTCGTCGATGTCGAGCGTACGGGCCAAGCTACGGGCGGTCTTGAAGCCGCGCTGCTCGCGCAGCTCCTTGAGCCGCGCCGCAAACTGGATGCGGACGGGGGGAGCTTGACCTGAAACCATGGCGGCTTTTTCGCAGAGGCCGTCCTAAGAGTAACGGGAAGATTTGGTAGATACACCGCCAGGAGAACGCGAATATATTTGATTTTCCTGATTAATATTCGACAGAATGTAGGCTTAACGGAGGCGGTGCCTAGGCGCTGCCGATCGCCACGCCGGCCGCGAACACGATGAGCCCGCCGACCACCACCTCGAACGCCGCGCGCAGGAAGCGGGTATCCATGTACCGCGACCGGATCCACGCGATCACCCACAGCTCGATGAGCACCACCGCGATCGCGATCGCGGTCGCCGTCCAGAAGTCGCCGATCAGATAGGGCAGCGTGTGCCCGACCCCGCCGAGCATCGTCATGACACCGGTGATCGTACCGCGGATCCACGGCGTGCCCCGCCCGGTCATCGAGCCGTCATCCGACAGCGCCTCGGCAAACCCCATCGAGATGCCGGCGCCGACCGACGCCGCCATGCCGACCAGGAATGTCTCCCACGTGTTGTGGGTGGCGAACGCGGCCGCGAACAGCGGCGCCAGCGTCGACACCGAGCCGTCCATCAGCCCGGCCAGTCCCGGCTGCACGACCTGCAGCACGAATACCCGCCGCTGCGCCTCCGCCTCCTCCGACTTGGCATCGGGCGTCAGCAGTTTTTCCCCGAGTTTACGGGCGATTCCGACGTGCTCGCGTTCGGCCTGGGCGAGGTCTCCGAGCAGCTTGCGGATCGACGCGTCGCCGGCCCGCTCCAGCGCCCGCTCGTAGAACAGCCGCGTCTCGTACTCGATCGCCTCGGCCTGCCGGCGCACCGCGTCGAGGCCCAGTGGCCGCACCATCCACAGCGGCTCATGCCGTACGAACCCCTTCACGTCTTGGCGCCGGATGAGCGGGATGTGCTCGCCGAACTTCTCGCGATAGAGGTCGATCAGCCAGCGGCGGTGCTCGTCCTCCTCTGCCGCCATCTCCTGGAAGATTTTGGCGGATGCCGGAAAACCTTCGCGCAACCCGTCGGCGTAGTCGGCGTAGATGCGGCCGTGCTCCTCCTCGAGGCTGATCGCCAGCGCGAGAATGTCTCGTTCGGACAGATCGGCGAAAGCCCTCATGACGGCGGGTTCCTCTGGCGGAAAAGCAATGGGAGGGCCACAGTCTAGAACAGTTAAAATGTGAGAACGCAAGCGCAACAATGCGCTACGGCGGTGACTCGCAGAATGCGTATTTGTAGGAACAACCGAGTGGCAGATTCACATCGGTGGACGGAGGATTGTCCACGGATCATCGTGAAACGCGCGCCGGAACAACCGCTCCACCCTGCGGATCAAGGTCTCCAGTCACGGCTTTGAAGCACTCAGCCGGCAACTCAGGTCGGTCGATAGACATGGCCTCCGAGCAGGGAGGCTGCACCACCTCCGGTAGCAGTCACGTCATTGTCCCGAGGCCAGCGTGAGGGCGGCCCCGACCAGCGCCGCATGACAGCCGACGAAGATGGCGATCCGGGCCAGGGTCGCGGGCATGATGGCCTCCCAAAGCTTCGATGACGGATGGCGAGGTGACGCGCGGGAACGTGGTACAGGGCCCGCGTAGGCATGGAGTGCCAACACAACAACGCCGCGCCCGCCGGGTTCCCGGCGCGAGAAGAAAATGTGCCGACCGCGCCGCCGCGGCATCAGTCGGCGCCGGACGATCGACCACGCCGCAACGGAACGACCCGCGCCGCCCGCGCGTTGCCTTCCATGCGCCCGCCGCCGCTTCGTCATGCTCAAGCTACAAAGGCGGCGTATGCGCATCATCGCCGGGAGAGCCAACGGAGAAAGACGATGCTGAAGTTGCTTGCCGTGTCGCTTGTCGGGTTGAGCCTCGTTGCAGCGCCTGCCGTTGCCCAGATGAAGGACGCTCCGAAGACCAAGGCCGACTGCGAGAAGGTCAAGGACATGAAGTGGGACGGCAAAGCCTGCGTGAAGAAGTAGGCCGTCCTCCTGCCTGAGACGTCAGCCCCCGCTCGCCGCATGGCGGGCGGGGGCTGGCCATGAGGGCGGGCGCGCAGGTCCGACGATGTCGCCGCGGCGCGGCACACCCGTGCCCCGACGAGTCCGCGGCGACCTAGGCCGCCGCGAGGCGCGTGTCGCCGACCACCTCTTCGAGTCGCGCGTGCGCCGCGCCGATCGCCTGCTCGCGCGTCGGCGAGCCGAACCCCAGCTTCTCCGCCCGAACGAACGTGACGTTCGTGATTCCGATGAAGCCGAGCAGCGTGCGCAGGTGGGGCTCCTGAGAATCGGATGCCTGCCCGGGTCCCTCGCTGTAGAACCCGCCGCGGCTCTCGACCACGATGGCGCGCTTGCCCTGGACCAGACCCACAGGTCCGGTATCGGTGTAGCGGAACGTGACGCCCGCCCGGAGCACGTAGTCGAACCACGCCTTCAAGGTCGACGCGATGCCGAAATTGTACATCGGCGCACCGATCACGATCACGTCGGCGCCCTTCAGCTCGGCGATAAGCTCGTCGGACAGCGCCTTGGCGGCGATCTGATGGGCGTTGGCCGGCTCGGCGCCGCGCAGCGCCGTGGCCGCATCGAGCGTGAGGTGCGGGATCGGATGGCGGCCAAGGTCGCGCCGGACGACCTGGATATCCGAGGCCTTCGATCGCAACTGCGCGACCGCGCCCTCCACGAGCTGATTGGACACCGACGCGTCGCCGAGCGCGCTGCTGGTCAGGACCAGAATCTTGGTCATTGGATGAGCCCTCCTGAGCCTCTCGCCAAATCGATGGCGCCAAGTTAATGATGCTCAGAGAGCAACAGAATGCCCATAATTGGCATCATGGTGTTGCTCCAAGAGGAACACATCGGTGATCGACCTGGATGACCTGAGAAGCTTCGTGGAGGTGGTGGAGAGCGGCGGCTTCAATCGCGCCGCCCGCCGCCTCGGCATCTCCAAGTCGATCGTCAGCCGCCGGATCGCCAGGATGGAGGCCGATCTCGGCACCCGCCTGCTCAGCCGGACCACGCGCGGCATCACCCCCACCGAGGCCGGGCTGGAGTTCAAGGCGCGCAGCGAGCGCATTCTGGCGGACCTCGACGAGGCGCGCGAGGCGGCGGTCCGGCAGGGCGGCGACGTGGTCGGCCGCCTGCGCCTCTCCGCGCCGTTGAGCTTGGGCGTGCGGTACTTGGCGCCCCTCCTCGCGGACATCGCCGGGCGCCATCCGCGGCTCGAGCTCGACGTCTCCTACAGCGACCGCGTTGTTGACGTCATTGGCGAGCGGTACGATGCCGCCATCCGCATCGGCACCCTCCGGGATTCGACCCTTGTTGCCCGGCGCCTGGCACCGGCGCGCGCGGTGCTCGTGGCAAGTCCAGGCTATCTTGCCCATCACGGGCGGCCGCGCACGCCCGAGGACCTCGCGGCCCACGAATGCCTGATCTACACCGGCAGCACGTCACCCGATTGGCCGTTCCGGTCCGGCAAGCGGTGGATTTCGATCCGGCCGTCCGGGCGCCTTCGCTCCGACAATAGCGAGGCCATCCTGCAGTGGGCGATCGCCGGGCTCGGCATCGCCTACGTCCCCACCTTCCTGCTCTCCGACGCCATCGAAAGCGGTGCCGTCGAGCCGCTCCTCGTCGCCTACCCCGCGCCCGAGTTCGGGATCTACGTCGTGCGTCCTCCGGGTGCGTACGTTTCCGGCAAGGTGCGCGTTCTCTTCGACACGCTGATCGAGCATTTCGGCGGAGAACCCGTCTGGGATCGCTGCCTCATGCGCGACAGAGAGCGCAAGCGATAGTCGCGGAGTGCTTCATTCTCGCACGTCGCTGTCTGCTCGCGCGTGACGTGGCTCTGCCGCACCACTCGAGGCATCCGCCGCGTGCTACCACGAAGCACAGCGCACGGACGAACGTGGGGGGAGCCGCAGTGGCCACGATCATTACCGTTCATGGCACATTCGCGACCGGACCGGAGGAAGGCGAGGCGTGGTGGCAGAAAGGAAGCGAGTTTGAGGGCGACGTGCAGCGCTACGTCGAGAGCGAGGACGGCAGCACGTTGGAATTCAAGCCGTTCGTTTGGGACGGCCTAAACAGCGAGACATCGCGGCGTGAAGCAGGGAAGCGGCTGTTTGCCGAGTTGAGGAAGCTCGAGGCAAAAGACCAGCCGCATGCCTTGGTAGGGCACAGTCACGGCGGTTCAGTGATCAACACTGCTCTCATGACCGCAGCCGCCAAGAACACACCTCTTTCACATCTTGGGAGGTGGATTACAGCCGGAACTCCCTTTGTCCAGCTTGGGCGGCCCCCTTTCGTTTACATGACCCTCGGCTTGCTAAACAAGGCGATCTACCTGTCTCTCATTATTTCCTTCGTGCTCCTCTCCACTGAGCTGGCCCTAGTGGCAACAGAAGGGCCAATCGCGATTGATCCTGAACTTGGCTTTCTCGTGGGCCTTGTCAGCGCGTGCGCTCTTCCGCCAATCGCCTTTCATCTCTTCCACTACCGCAAGCTGCGAAGCGTGCCTTCCTTCGCAAACACAAGAGTGGCCGCGTTCTGCAAGCTTCACTTTCTTAATTCCTGGGTTGGACTCAGGCACTCTGACGACGAGGCGATTGCAGGGCTACAAACGATCCAAATTTCGGCTCCCAAGATCTTCCCCGAGCGCTTTGCCGCGGCTCCTATTGCGGCGATGTCCCTATTTGCTTTTCTTGCCCTCCTCCTGGCGATTGCTATTTGGCCAGAGCCAACCGCGGAAATCTGTCGGGCGCTTGGTGGTGTCGGCCGGGACTGGGCATGCTACTATACAGATCACCCACCACAATCTGCCTTTCTCCAGGCCGTAACGCGTGCACAGGTGTTCGTCGCTCTTGTCCCGCGCGTGCTCATAAGCCAAATAGTCACGACGGAGGTGGGCGGCTGGTTGGCAGTAATTGTGATGGTATCTGCGTTATCCCTGGTCACTGTATGGCTCGTACTCTCCTGCCTTCTTTTTGTGGCGATCTTTCAAAAAGCTGGAGAACGCTTCAGCAAATGGCTGAGCACGAGATTGGACAGCTCCGCATTGAAACAGTTACGTCGATCTTCACTCGGTGTGGACACGACGGGTGAGGGCGTTCTGGGGTGCCAAGTCCACCCGGTTTGGAGTGCTGATGGGTGTCGCCCATTGCCCCAAAATCTGTCCAGCGAGCTGACCGCGACGAGCGACCGAGATGCCGCGCAGCTCCTGTCGAAGTTTCGCCAGGCTATCGGTCGACTACCGAGCCAGCAGGGTAGAATGGTTGGCTTTGACCCTTTGCTGGGTTGCCTGACCTGGAATGAGCTGATCCACACCTCCTATTTCGTCGTTCCCCGCTTCCGCAAACTGGTCTGCTATGCCATCGCCCACGCGCCGGGGTTCCGGCCCAGTGACGCGTTCAAGCGCGACCCGGACTACGCCCTGATGGAGCGGTGGCTGGAAGAGATCAGGCCGAAGCCCGCGAAGGCGGCCCCCGAGGGAGAAGCCCGCATCGCTACGGACAGTGCCGCCGCGTCATCGCCGATCCGCCCCTGAGCGAGGGCTCAGAATCTGACCTGCAGCTCCGCGCCGATGAAATGCACCGTCTTCGACGGGCCCGTCTCCTCGATGAAGCGGCCGGGCTCGAACAGCGAGTAGATGGCCTCGATGTCGATCCCGCGCGCCGGCGTCCACCCCAGCACGACATCGGCCTGGGTCCCGATATAGCGGGCATCGCTGCCGCCCGACGCCCGGATGAGGTTGCCTGGAGCATCATAGACGCCGTCGCCCACGCTCTCGCGCCAATAGAAGATGGCGGCACTGCTGAGCGACCAGCCTGCACCGAGATCGACGCCGAGGCTGGGATGCAGGTTGAGCAGGTTGCGCGGCCCGATCAGGCCGGCCTCGCCGAAATACTTGCCCTTCGGGAACATGGCATTGAAGCTGTTGAGCGTAGCGTCGCTCGCGTCCTTGTCGCCGCTGATCGCGTTGGCGCGCAGCCCGACGACCGGCATCAGCGGCAAGGCCTGGAACGTGTAGCGGGCATCGGACGCGATCGACCACGCCAGGATGTCGCCGGTCGCGAACGTGCCGAACTGGACGTGGCCCTCGAGGTCCCATTTCCAGGCGCCGCGGCCGCCGAAGAAGCGGGTTCCGAGCGTGTGGCGCGTCTCCCGCCCGATGCCTTGCTCGTACTCGGCCGCGGCGTCCGCATAGCCGATGTAGAACAGGTCGAGCCCCGAGCCGGCGCCGATCTCCGGCAGCGCCCGCGTCGCGTACAGCGACCACAGCTTGCGCGCGCCGTTGGTGTGATCGTCGAAGTCGTCGAGCCCGTTCCGGACCGGCTGCATGAAGAACGTGTCCGCCCGCCATCCGACGGCCTCGAACCGCGCGAGCCCGCCATCGAAGGCCCTGGGCACGTTCGGTCCGAAGCGATAGGCGATCAGCCGCTCGGACCCGTAGGCCAGCATCTGCCGTCCGCCCTGCAGCATCACCGTGCCGGCATCCGACGGGAAGCGGAGCTGCCCGAACGCTTGCAGGACATCGACGCCGGTCTCATCGACCGGACTCGGAGCGGGCTCGACGTCCGCCGCCCACGCCCCGATGAGCTGCCCGAACAGCCGCACGTGGGGCCCCAGATGCACATCCGCATAGGGCATGATGCGGAACCACCCATAGGCATCGTTGGGGGCCGGCCCGTCGCCCCACAGGTTGTTGGTGTAGTTCTCATATCGGCTCCTGAGGTCGGCGCCGAGCGTCACGTAGCGGGTGCCGGTGGCATCGAGCGGGATGAACTTGAAGGGCTCCCACCAAGCCCCACTCCGGTTGGCGGGATCGCGCAGATAGGAGTAGTCCTCGCCGGCGCGCGCATTGTCGAAGCGCGGCGGCGCCTTGTCCTGCGCCAGCGCCGATGCCGGGCCGCACGCAATCGCCGCGGCCGCGATCAGCGCGCTGAGGAGCGAGGCGTGAGGCATCGGAGCACGGCTTTCGCGAATCCGTTCGTTGCAACCCCTCACACAGGACGAGGTCGGACAATCCCTGTCAAGGAAAGGGGCGCCACACCGGGGCGACCGCCAGCAGCCCCCGCCACCGCCTCACACCACGGAATACAGGTGCCAGCGCTCCGGAAGCCCCTTCAATTCGTGGGAACCGGCGTCCTGGAACCTCAGGCCCGCCCCGGCGACGAGATCGCGAACCGTTTGCGAGACGAGCACGCCTCCGGCCGGCGCCAGGGATGCCACCCGGGCAGCGATATGGATGGCGATCCCGGTGAGTTGCCCTGCGCGCATCTCGCATTCCCCGGTGTGAAGCCCGACGCGCGACTGGATGCCGATCGACGCCAGCGCCTTGGTGATGGCCAGACCGCACTTGATCGCCCGCGCCGGCCCGTCGAAGCTGGCGAGAAATCCGTCGCCGGTCGTGTTGATCTCGGCCCCGCGATAGAGCGTCAGCTCTCGCCGCACCGTGGCGTGATGGGCCTCGAGCAGGTCGGCGAAGCGGCTGTCGCCCTGCGCCACCGCCATCTGGGTCGACCCGACGATGTCGGTGAGCATCAGCGTGCACACGCTGCTCTCGACCATCGCGACTTGCGGAGCGCCGGTCAGAAACTCCCGGATGTGTCCGACGAGCTCGTCGGACTTGTCGAAGAACGGGATGTGATCGATCGAGTCCACCAGAGCGAATTTGGCGTTGGGGATGGAGTCGGCCAGGTACTGTCCGGCCTGCCACGGAATGACCTTCTCCCCGGACGCGTGGACGATGAGGGTCGGCACGTGGATCGACGGCAGCAGATGGCGGATGTCGATCTCGAGATTGGCCTTCGACAGCGCGACGGCTGCCGACGGGCTGGCGCTCATGCGCAGAAATTTCGACCACCATTGACGAACGGCAGGGTCCTGGGCCACCGAAGGGGCGCGCGCGTCGAGGCCGACGGGCGTTCCCCAGCTCGCGGCGATGTCGTCGATCGTCCGCTGCATGTCCTCTTTGCTGGGCCCCCATGGATAGCCGGGACCCGAGATGCGCCGCGCGAAGCTTCCCGCTGTGATGAGAGACGCCGTGCGCTCGGGATAGGTCGCCGCGAAGAGCACGCACATCGCGCCCCCTTCCGAGAAGCCGAACAGCGCGGCGCGGCGGGACCCGGTCGCGTCCATCACCGCCCGCACGTCGTCCATGCGCTCTTCGAGGGTGGCGGCTTCGGTGACGCGATCGGACAGGCCGGTGCCGCGCTTGTCGAACAGGATCAGCCGGGAGAATTCGGCGAGCTGATGCAGGAAGCGGGCGACCCGCGGCTGCTCCCACAGCACCTCGATGTTCGACAGCCAGCCAGGGGCCAGCACCAGGTCGATCGGCCCGTTCCCCACCACCTGATAGGCGATGTTCACGTCACCCGCCGCGCGCGTGTAATGAGTTTGTGGAACCATGAGCGCCAATAGCCGTGGTCGGGGCACGAACTATGCCATGATCACGAGCCGATGCAACTGCACGCACCGATGGCGGCTTGGGACAGCATCGGTGCCGGCAGCGCATCCGCCGCCGGCACCGAGCTTCGGGGAACCTTTGCGGCCGGTCAGTCGCAGCCCACGTCGATCATCTGGCCGATCGAGGAGATGTACTTCTTGCGCAGCTCGACCGGACCGCCGAGCTTGGCCGGCGCGAACGACTGGGCCTCAGTTTCATCCGCGATGCGGGCGGCCGCACCCCGCTGGGCCATCGCGCGCGCGTCGCCTTTGCGCATCTTGGGCATACCGGGCATTTTCGGCATCTGCATCTGCGACGAGAGCAGGCCCTTGGTGATCGATTTGATGCACTCGGCGACTTCGTCCTCGTCCTCGCAGGCCTCGAGGGCTTCGGAGGCGTCGAAGGCATGTGCGGAAGGCATGGAGAAGCTGATCGCGGCGACGGCGGCGAGCGCGATGATGGTTTTTTTCATGACGATCCTCATGACCAGGGTGAATGCCCGGATCATCAACGGTTCGTGAGGCCACGGCTGTTCCCGGGGATACTGGTCCGGACGAATTCGTCAGGGGGCGTCAAGCGCGGCCGCCGCCAGCTCCGCCACGCCGAGCGGCAGGGAGGCGTCGTCGCCGTCGTCGAGGATCCAGGCCGCCGACAGCCCGGCATAGGCGAGCGTCCAGCCGAGCAGCAGGGCGCGGTCGATGCGACCTGCCTCCGTGATGACCGCGACCTGCCGCGCGAACCGCTCCGGCACCAGCACCGGCCCGTCCTCGGGGTTGCACAGGATGTTGGCGAAGTCGAAACCGCGCTCGCCGATGAGCCGCTTGGGATCGATGGCGAGCCAACCGCGCGGGCCCCCGTCGAGCACGTTGCCGTGGTGCAGGTCGCCGTGCAGCACCACCACATCCTCGGGATCCTCGAAGAGCGCCCGCGCCGTCGCGGCGGATCGCACCAGGATGCCGCCGTAGCGCGCCGCCGCCGGCTCCAGCGCCTCGAACCAGTCGCGCAGGGGAAGGAGGTCGGCCGGCGGTGACGCACCGCGCGGCGCATGCAGCCGGGCGGCCGCAGCGCACAGGATGCGGGTTGCCTCGTCGTCATGTCCCTCGCGCACCATCGCCTCGAGCGAGCGCGATCCGGTCACCCGCTCGAGCAGCACCGCCTGATCGTCGTGGGCGAGCACCCGTGCCGCGCCGTCGCCGCCCCACCACCGCATGGCGATCCAGCCCAGCCGCTCCTCGGCCTCGAATGCGACCTTCAGCATTGCCGGCACCCCCGCGTGCCGCACCGGCAGCAGGCGGCTGCATCGGGTGACGATCGGCGCGCCGTCGGCCACGAGCTCCCAGCGGGCGAGATAAGGCTCGAAAATCTCCGGCATGCGGGCTCAGCCCGACGCCTTCGTGAGCAGCACCCAGCTCTGCCCGGGGTTCTGCCAACCTTCTTTCACCATCGCGCGCGTCGCTCGCTCGCGATAGCCGCAGCGCTCGTAGAGCTTGCGCGCGCCGGCATTGGCGTCCGACACGATCACGCTCATGCCGCGCGCGCCGAGGGAGGCGCCGATCGCGTCGGCGAGGCCGAGCAGCTTTGTGCCGAGCCCGAGGCCGCGCTGCGCGGGCTGCACCGCCAGCACGTTGACGTACCACGTGCCGGGCGCGAGGTTCTCGAGCTCCTGCAGCGGCACGAACATCGCCGGCATGTCGGCAGGGATCGGCTCCGGCGCATCGGCGATCTCGTAGCCGATGAGCGCGCCGGCACACGCGCCTGCGTGCTCGATGACGGCGGCGTTGCGGTAGGAGAAGCCGCCTTCCTCGCGTGCAGCGCGGCGGCGGCCGACGTCCCACGCGCTTTCGCCCGGCCCCGCCATCTTGCCCCACAGATAGAGCGGCAGCCCGTCGCCGGCATAGTTGACGAGCTCGGCAAGCGCCGGCGCATCGGCCGGCGTCGCTGGACGGAAAGGTGGCGTGAAAGGGATCATTGTGCGCTTCCTACTCCGCTCGGGCACGAGTGTCCCGCACGCCCTCGCGCAACGCTTGATCGAAAATCGTCAGCGCGAGATCGATCTCGGCGTCCGACACGGTGATCGGCGGCGCGATGCGGAAGATGCCGAAGCCGCCGCCGACGACGCTTGTCAGCATGCCGTGATCGAGGCAGCGCCGCGCCACGGCCTGCGCCAGCGCAACATCGGGCACCCGGGTGCGACGGTCCTTCACGAGGTCGAGGCCTAGCAGCAGGCCGCGCCCGCGCACGTCGCCGATGCACTCGTACCTCTGCTGCAGCACCCGCAGGCCATCGCGCAACCGCGCCCCCATGCGCGCGGCACGCTCTGCCAGCTTGTCGCGCACGATGATCTCCAGCACCTTGAGGCCGACGGCCGCCGGCAGCGGATCGGACAAGTGGGTCGTATAGAAGCTGAAGCCGCGCTCGTGGCAGCGCTCCTCGATCTCGGGCGTGGTCAGCACGGCGGCCAGCGGCAGGCCGGCGCCGAGCGTCTTCGACAGCGTGAGGAAATCGGGCACCACGCCATCGCGCTCGGAGGCGAACATCGTGCCCGTGCGGCCGAGCCCGGTCTGGGCCTCGTCGAGGATCAGCATCATGCCGCGCTCGCGGCACTTGGCGGCCAGTGCCGCAAGGTATCCCTGGGGTGGCTCGAGCACGCCGCCCGAGCTCAGGATCGGCTCGACGATGCACGCCGCGAGAGAGCCCACGGACTGCCGGTCGACGAGATCGAAGGCGTCGTCGAGCTCCGCCTGCCAGTCGTAGCGATCGCCCGTCACGAACCGCGAGCGATAGCTATCGGGTGCGGTGATCACCAGCGAGCCGGGCGCCGACGGGCCGTAGCCGCGCCGGCTGTGGGAATAGGTAGCCGACGCGGCGCCGCTGGTCACACCGTGCCACGAGCGGCTCAGCGCCACGACCTCGAAGTGGCCGGTGGCCATCTTGGCCATGCGCAGCGCCGCTTCGTTGGACTCGCCCCCGGTGCTGACCAGCAACGTCCGGCTGAGCGCGCCCGGCGCGACTTCGGCCAGCGCCTCCGCCAGATCGACGACCGGCCGGCTCAGGACGGTGCTGTAGAGATGGTCGAGCGCGCCGACCGCCCTGGACGTGACCTCGACGATCTCGGGGTGGCTGTGGCCGAGGATCGAGCTCATTTGGCCGGAGGCGAGATCGAGGATGCGGCGGCCCTCCGCGTCGATCATGAAGCTGCCCTCGGCCCGCTCGACAATGAGTGGCGAGAACGCGCGTCCGTAACGGATGAGGTGCGCGCCGGCCCGGCTCCAGAAGGCGGAATCGGCGTTCCCTTTCGATGTGCTCACGGCTGAGGCGCCCTTGCTCGTTGCCCGTCGCAGCGGGCCGGGCGGCCACAAAAGCATGGAACGGGTCGTGCGCGAAAGGGTGGGCGCGAGCTGCCGCCAGCCCGTCAGCCGAGCCGGCCGCGGAAGTCCTCGTAGCCGAACGAGCGGATGACCTTGTAGGTGCCGTCCTCGTTCAGCATGCCAAGGTCGGGCAGCGGCGTGCCGTTGAAGGTGGTGTTCTTGACGAAGCTGTACTGCATCATGTCGCCCAGCACGATGCGGTCGCCGGGCTTCAAGGGCTTCGCGAACGAGTACTCGCCGATCACGTCGCCGGTCATGCAGGTCTTGCCACCGAGGATGTAGCTGTGCGCCAGCACGCCGGGCTCGCCCGCGCCGATGATCTGCGGCCGGTAGGGCACCTCCAGCACATCCGGCATGTGGCACGACGCGGAGGTGTCGAGGATCGCGATGTCCTTCTCGTTGCGGTGGATGTCGAGCACGGTCGAGACCAGCCAGCCGGCATCGACGACGAGGCCCGCGCCGGGCTCCAGGATCACCTCGACGCCGAACTCGGCGCGGAACGCCTTGATCGCCGCGATCAGTGCCGCGACGTCGTAGCCCGGCTTGTTGACGAAGTGGCCGCCGCCGAAATTGACCGCCTTCACTTGGCGCACATACGGCGCAAGTTCCCGCGCGACATGCTCGATGAGGCCGACTGAGCCATCGGCCAGCGACTCGCACAAGGCATGTGCGTGCAGGATGTCGACGTCCCCCCACGGCACCTGGTCGAGCGCCTCGCGCGGCGTGCCGAAACGCGAGTACTGCGCGCCCGGATCGTAGAGCGCGCCGCCGAGCGTCGCCTTCGAGTAGCCGGAGTTGACGCGGAATCCGATTTTGGCCCGCGAGCCCTGCCGCACCGCCGGCAGGAAGCGGGCGAGCTGGCTCGGTGAATTGAAATAGATGTGGTCGGCAAGGCGGCTGAGCTCGGCGATCTCGCCGGCGTCGTAGGCCGGCGCATAGACGTGCACCTCCTTGCCGAACGTCTCGCGGCCGAGCCGGGCCTCGTAGAGGCCGCTCGCGGTGGTGCCGTCGAGCGCATCGCGCATCAGCGGAAACGCGGCCGGCAGCGCGAACGCCTTGGTCGCGAGCAGGATGCGGCAGCCGGCCTCTTTGCGGATGCGCGCTGCCGTGGCGACGTTGTGCTTGAGCCGGGCCACGTCGAGCACGTAGGCCGGCGTGCGGATGTCGGCGGGGATGTTCGGCAGCGTCATGGCGGCGGTTCCTGCGCGGGGCTCCTGTCCGTCCCGAGCGGGACCGTCAGCGCCGCTATATGGCATCGCCGTGTGACGGAGAAAAGGGGCAGATCCTGCGGGATCGCGCCTGGCCAGCCACCGCTACTCCACCGCCAGGATCATGTTGCGCACGACGGGATAGATCTCCTTCTCCCACCGCTTGCCGTTGAACACGCCGTAGTGGCCGACGTTGGCCTGCAGGTGGTGGCGCTTCAGATGCGGGCGCAGCGAGCGGCACAGGTCGTGCGCGACGGCGGTCTGGCCGAGCGCGCAGATGTCGTCGCGCCCGCCTTCCACCGTCAGCAGTGCGGTGTTGCGGATGGCGCCGGGATCGACGGCGCGCCCGCGATAGGTGTAGGCGCCGGTCGCCAGCTCGGCCTTCTGGAAGATCCGGTCGATCGTCTCGATGTAGAATTCCTCGGTCAGGTCGAGCACCGCGAAATACTCGTCGTAGAACGATTTGATCTTCTCGGCCTCTTCCATTCGCCCGGCGGCGAGATGCTCGTAGAGGCGCCGGTGCGCGGTGCGGTGCCGGTCCATGTTCATCGCCATGAATCCGAGAAGCTGGAGGAAGCCCGGATAGACCCGCCGCCCGCCGCCGGCATACCGCAACGGCACCGACGTGATCACTGACGCCTCGAACCAGGCGAGCGACTTGCGCACGGCGAACTCGTTCACCCCCGTCGGGCTCTCGCGCGGATCGATCGGCCCCGCCATCAGCGTCATCGAGCGCGGGGTGGCCGGATGCTTGTCCTGCGACATGACGGCGACGGCAGCCAGCGTCTGCACGCACGGCTGGCACACGGCGAGCACGTGGCCGCCTGAGCCGATCTCGGCGAGAAAGCGGATGATGTAGTCGACGTAGTCGTCGATGCCGAAGCGGCCGGCCTCGACCGGCACGTCGCGCGCGTTGGTCCAGTCGGTGATGTAGACGTCGTGGTCGCGAAGCAGCGTCTCCACGGTGCCGCGCAACAGCGTCGCGAAATGGCCCGACAGCGGCGCCACGATCAGGATGCGCGGCTGGCGGGTGTCGATGTCTTTCGCGAACCTGAGCAACGTGCCGAACGGCAGCTCGAGCGCCACCTCCTCCGTCACCGGCACGTCGCGATTGCCGACCCGCACGCTTGCGATGCCGAACGGCGGCCGGGTGTGGGAGAGCTGGAAGCGCGAGATCATCTCGAGCCCGGCCGCCATGCTGCGCTGCACGCCTTCGCCGACGGTCCAGAAGGCGCTCTCGGTGGCCGATTTCGTGTAGCGCGCGGCGGCCCGGAACGGGGCGATGAAGTCTTCCTGGAGCTGGTAGGCCTGGTAGAGCATCGACGGGCCTCGTTCTGCCGCCGCATGCGGCAGTGCAAAAAAGCTATCGCAATTATTTTTGCACTGCGAGAGAATTATGCCCAACTGGAGTATGGTGCGTGAAACCGGACACGAGAAATGGCCCCCGCGACGTTAACGATTTCCTCCAAGAACTATTCCTCCTGGTCGCTGCGCGGCTGGCTGCTGTGCCGGATGGCGGGCCTCGACTTCGAGGAGAAGCCGGTCAGCATCGATGATCCCGATACGCGCCAGGAGCTGCTGCTGCTGTCGCCGTCGGTCCGCGTGCCGCGCCTCTCCCACGGCAGCGTGACGGTCTGGGACACGCTGGCGATCGCCGAGTATCTGGCCGAGATCGCGCCTGACGCCGGCCTGCTGCCGGCCGACCGCGCCGCGCGGGCTCACTGCCGCGCGGTGTCGGGCGAGATGCATTCGGGCTTCTACAACCTGCGCTCGGCACTGCCGATGAACCTCAAGGCGCGCCACGAGAAGTTCAAGATCTTCTCGGGCGCCCGGCCGGACGTCGAGCGCATCAAGACGATCTGGACCGAATGCCTGGAGGCCTACGGCGGCCCTTATCTGTTCGGCGCCGCACTGACCGTCGCCGATGCCATGTACGCGCCGGTCTGCACGCGCTTTCGCACCTACGCCGTCGAGCTGGAGCCGCGGCTCGCGGCCTATTGCGAGCGCATCTTCGCCTGGCCGCTGATGCAGGAGTGGACCGCCGGCGCTATCGCCGAGCCCGACGAGATCATCGAGCTCGAGGTCGAGTTCTAAAAACGCCCCTAGATCCAGTTCGACACCACCGCATAGACGGCGAGGTAGCGTCCTGTCTTGGCGAGCGTGACCAGCGCCACGAACGTCGGCAGCCCCACCCTCAGCACGCCGGCGACCACGGTGAGCGGATCGCCGATGATCGGCACCCAGCTCGCCAGCAGTGACCATCGTCCGTAGCGCTGATACCAGCCCTGCGCCCGCTCCAGCGTTGCGGTATCGATGGGAAACCACGGCCGGTCACGGAACCGCTCGATGCCGCGGCCGATCGCCCAGTTGATCACCGAGCCCAGCACATTGCCCGCCGACGCCACCGTGATGAGCGCCCAGGGCGGATAGGCGCCGCTCAGCAGCAGCCCCGCCAGCAACGCCTCGGACTGCGCCGGCAGCAGCGTCGCGGCGGCGAGCGCCGTCGCGAACAGCCCGGCGTAGACGGCGAGGTCGGCGGGGATGTTCGGGATCATGAGGGGCTCTTCCCCCTCTCCCCGTCCTTACGGGGAGAGGGCCGGGGTGAGGGGCGGCAGCTTGCTCCGACGTCGGCGCGTGTTTCTGCCCCTCACCCTAGCCCTCTCCCCATGGAAGAATGGGGAGAGGGGACTGTCATGTCTTCACCGCGAACAGCGGCGCCTGCTCGTCGGCCTTGAGGTCGCGCACGTGCCAGGGCAGGCCCTGCGGCCCGAGGTCCGCCAGGAACGGCTCGGGCGGAAGCTGCTCGACGTTGAACACGCCCTTGCCGGTCCATATGCCTTTGAACATCTGCATGGCGCCGACCACCGGCGGCACACCCGTGGTGTAGGAGACCGCCTGCGCGCCGACCTCGCGGAAGGTCTCGGCGTGGTCGCACACGTTCCAGATGATGGTGCGCTTCGCCTTGCCGCCCTTCACGCCGGTGAAGATGACGCCGATCGACGTCTTGCCGGTGTAGTTCTCCGCGAGCGACGACGGCTCCGGCAGCAGGTGCTTCAAGAACTCCATCGGGATCACCGGGGTGCCCTTGTACATGACCGGGTCAATCCGCGTCATGCCGACGTTGGAGAGCACGTCCAGGTGCTTGATGTAGTTGTCGGAGAACGTCATCCAGAAGCGGATCTGCTTCAGCCCCTTGATGTTCTCGACCAGGCTCTCCTCCTCCTCGTGATAGATGAGGTAGGACTTCACCGGGCCGACCTCCGGATAGTCGATCATGGTCGAGATCGACAGCGGATCGATCTCGATCCACGTGCCGCCCTTCCAGTACTTGCCGCGCTGAGTCACCTCGCGCAGGTTGATCTCCGGATTGAAGTTGGTCGCGAACGCCTTGCCGTGACTGCCGGCGTTGCAGTCGATGATGTCGATGGTGTGGATCTCGTCGAACAGCTTCTCCTGCGCGTAGGCGCAGAAGATGTTGGTGACGCCCGGGTCGAAGCCGCAGCCCAGCACCGCCATCAGCCCCTTGGCCTTGTACGTGTCGTGGTAGGGCCACTGCCACTTGTACGTGAACTTGGCCTCGTCCTTGGGCTCGTAGTTGGCCGTGTCCATGTAGTGCACGCCCGCCTCCAGGCACGCGTCCATGATCGGTAGGTCCTGGTAGGGCAGCGCCATGTTGATGACGAGGTCGGGCTTGACCTTTTTGAGCAGCGCCACCGTCTCGCCGACGTTGTCGGCATCGACCTGTGAGATGTCGATCTTGGACTTGGCCGCGGCCTGCACCTTCTTGCAGCTCTCGAGCCGCCGCGAGGCAAGGTGGATTTTCTTGAACACGTCGCGATTCATCGCGCATTTCTTGGCGACGACCGACCCCGCCGCACCCGCACCAATGATCAGAACGCTGTCCATGCGGCTGCTCCCGCGCTGAGGGGCTGTCTCTCAACGCGCGCAATAGGGCAGATGGGGTTCAAATTCAACAAGATTGCGCGGCGAGCAAGGCGCCGGCACATCCGCGGGCAGGGAGTTGGCGTCTCAGTGGTTCGCGCCCTTGGCGAAATGGGCGTAGAACAGCCGCTGTCCGATGCCTTTGGCCTTCGCCTTCTCCAGGATGGCGGCACCCAAGGCGATGTCGGACAGCGACAGCCCGCGGTGCCAGAACAGGATCGTCTCGTCGTCGCGCTCGCGCCCGGGCTTCATCCCTGCCGCGACCTGCCCGATCTCGGCGTACAGGTTGTCCTTGTTGAAGCGCCCGCTGTCGATCTGTTTGCGGAGCGCGCCGAACGATCCCGAGTGCGCCTGCCCGAAGTCGTCCATCAGCCACTTGTCGATGATGTCGGGGATGTTTTCCTCGACCGCGCTCATGGTGCCGTAGGGCATGACGAGGGCGCCCTTCTTGATCCAGGCGTTCTTGAGCATGGGGGCCGGCGCCTCCAGCCGCGAGGCTTCGACGATGATGTCGGCGCCCTCGACGCAGCTTTGCCAGTCCTCCGCCGCGATCACCTTCTTGCCGAGGTCCTTCCCGAGCCGCCGCGCGAAGTGCTCCCGGCTCTCCTTGCGCCGCGCGTGCACCCGGATTTCGTCGAAGTCGTAGAGCCGGTCCATCAGCCGCACGTTCCAGTAGGCGGTGCCGCGCGCCCCGACGTGGCCGAGGATTTTCGAGCCCTTGCGGGCCAGATGCTTGGCGCCGATGGCGGTGACCGCGCCGGTGCGCATGGTGGTGATCGCGGTGGCGTCGATGAGGGCGACCGGCATGCCGGTCTCGGGATTGGCGAGATAGAGCATCGCCATCTCCGAGGGCAAGTCGTGCAGATAATTGTCGAAAAAGTCGCCGACGATCTTCACGCCGGCGAGCTTGACCGGCCACACCACGCCGCGCAGCACGTTGAAATGGCCCCGCGTCGAGCCCTTCTCCGGCACCAGGTGCACGCGCGGCTCGATCACCGTCTGGCCCTTGGCCTGGGCGATCAGCCCGTCCTCCACCGCCTGGATGATCTCGTCGTCGGTCAGCGCCAGCGCCTCGACGTCGGGGCCGTTGATGTAGTGGATGTGAATGTCGGTCATCACTGTACCCTGTCGAAGGTTGTGCCGGTGGCGTCCCTTGCGGGTGCTGGAGCAAGCGTAGGCTGCGCCAGCCACGCCGATGAACTCCAAGCGTCGCTTCCGGTCCTGCGCCCGACACGGCGGGCGGCGGCACCCGGTCCGTGCCTAACCTTTCAGCACCCCGGCCTCTTCCATCAATTTGCCGTCAATTGCCGACTTTGCTCGGCTCTCGCTGCGTTCATCATCGACCTTGAATGTGATAAGACCGTCTCGATACGGAGCTCGTGGCAAGGGCCCGGCGCCGCGGGCGGACGTCGTGGATGAGGGATGGCCGTGCTGCATCTGACGTGGCGTCTGCTGATGGGTATCGCGGCGCTGGCCGCCATGAGCGCAGCGGCGGGTGCGGCCGGCAAGCGGGTCGCGCTCGTGGTCGGCAATTCCAACTACGAGCACGCCGGCGAGCTGACCAATCCCAGGAACGACGCCACCGACATGACCGCCGCCCTGCGCCGTAAGGGCTTCGTCGTCGTCGAAGGCTATGATCTCGACCGCAGCGCGTTCGAGGCCAGGATCCGGGAGTTCGCCGAGGCGCTGCGGGGAGCCGAGGCCGGCCTGTTCTTCTATGCGGGCCACGGCCTGCAGGTGCGCGGGCGCAACTACCTCGTGCCGGTCGACGCCGAGCTGACCACCCCGACCGCGCTCGACTTCGAGATGGTCCGCCTCGATACCATCCACACCATGATGGCGAATGCGACCAGCACCAACCTGGTTTTCCTCGATGCCTGCCGCAACAATCCTCTGGCGCGCAACCTGGCCCGCGCAATGGGGACGGGGACGCGCTCGGCCACGACCGACTCCGGGCTCGCGCCGGTCGACTCCGGCGTTGGCACCTTGTTCAGTTTCTCGACCCAGCCGGGCAACGTCGCCCTCGACGGCGCCGGCCGCAATTCGCCCTACAGCGGCGCTCTCGTGCGCCAGATCAACGCCTCGCAGGAAGACCTGTTCTCCATTCTGATCGCCGTCCGCAACGACGTGATCCGCGATACCGGCAACAGCCAGGTGCCGTGGGATCAGCACGCGCTGACCGGCCGCTTTTACTTCGATTCCGTGGCCGCCGCGGCGGCGCCGAAGGGCCCAGGGGCAGGCCCGCAGCAAGCGCCGGGGTCGCAACACATGAGCGACGCACAGCGGGCCTGGGCCGCGGTGCGAACCTCCAACGACCTCGCCGCGCTCGAGAGCGTGTTCATCCGCTATCGCGACACCCTCTATGCCGATCTCGCCTGGGCTCGCATCCAGGAGCTCAAGCAAACCACCAAGGTAGCGGCCGCCGCGCCCGTCGGCCCGCCGCTGACCGACGCCACCCGCCAGATCGTCGACAAGGTGAAGAGCTCGGTGGTGAGCGTCGAGCCCGAGGGCAAGGCGCCGGCCTCCGGCTTCGTGGTGTCGTCGGACGGGCACGTGCTGACCAGCCACCGGGCCATCCAGGGGGCCAACCGGGTTCAGGTCGGCCTCGGCGAAGGCCGCAAGTTCGAGGCCGATATCGTCGGTTCCGACGCCCAGACCGACATCGCCCGCCTGAAGGTCCGCTCGCCGCAGGTCTTCTTCTTCGCCAAGCTGTCCGAGCGCAAGGCGCAGCGCGGCGATCGCGTGCTGTTGGTCGGCCGCGGCTCCGACGGCAAGGAATCGGTGACGCCCGCCATCGTCTCGTCGGACCCGCGTGCGCCCACCGGCGCCTTTCCGTTCGGCGTCGTGACGATCGACGCAACGCTCGACCGCGACGACCTCGGCGCTGCCGCCTTCAGCCTCGAGGGCGAGGTGGTCGGCCTGACGACGACCGCCAGCGGCGGTGTGCCGGCGGCGCGGTCCGGAGGCCCCCCGGCCAAGATCGCCGACGCCGTGATCGTGCAGTTGCGCCCGCCGACGACGGCGCGCGGCTGGATCGGCGTGCGCATTCAGAACGTCGACGCACCGATCGCGACGGCGATCGGCCTCAAGGACGCCCAGGGCATCATCGTGTCCTCGGTGGCGCCGCAGGGACCTGCCGCCGGCCGTCTGCGCAGCGGCGATGTCGTGACGATCGCCAACGGCGCGCGCATCGTCGATGCGCCGACCTTCTCCCAGCACATGAGCAGCCTGCGTGTCGGCAGCGATGTTACGCTGAGGATCTGGCGCGACAACAAGGAGCAGGACGTCCTCGTGAAGACGGTGGCCGCCCCTCCCGCGGCGGCAGGGCAGGCAACCGGCAGCGCCGCTGCCGCCCCGAGCGGCCTGTCGCGCACCGCCACCGGCAAGAAGCGCATCGGCGCGCTGGGCCTGACCGTGGGCGTGAGCGGGGCAGGTTCCAAGTCCAAGGGCGTTGTCGTCGTCACGGCGGTCGAAACCACCGCCGATTCGCCTCGCAACGCGCCGAGGCCTGACGACACCATTCTCGAGGTGGCCGGCCAGAAGGTCGAGAGCATCGGCCAGATCGAGCAGGCCGTCTCGCAGGCCCGCCGGCGCGGCCGCACCGTCGTGCTGCTGCAGGTGCAATCCGGGGAGCTCCCGCGCTACACCGCCCTGACCTTGCGGGCCGAGTGACGTCGGCGCTTGGCGGCCCCTATGGCGCCTCGCTCGTCGCCTCCGGCTCGATCAGTCCGAGGCCCGCTCCGGTCGCATCGCGGATGATGGCGATGGTGCCGAACCCGGGGACGCGGAACGGCGGACGCAGCACCGTACCGCCGGCCGCCGTTGTCTCCGCCAGGCTCGCGGTCATGTCGTCGACCGCCAGATAGGTGAGCCAGTGTGAGCCCATCCCGTCGAAATCGGGGGAGCGCAGCGGGAAGATCCCGCACACCACCTGGCCGTCGCACTTGGCGATGCGGTAGGGCTCTCGTCCGGATTTGCGGTCCCCGAGCGCCTCGAAGGTCCACCCCAGCGTCCGCCCGTAGAATTCCATCGCCGCCGGCACGTCCCAGGTGTTGAGCTCGCTCCACCAGACCTTCCCTTGGTTGCCCATCGGGCACCTCCTGTGACGGTTCGGACAAAGGGCCTGTCGCTGCGAGGGCAAGGCGATCCGGGTCATAGCCCCACTATACCGCCAGAGCCGGCGCCGCATGGTGCGAGTCGCGTATCTGTGATTGACTCGGGGCGGATGCCCGAGTCGCCCTGGGGAGGGGGCCCGATGCCACAGGAGCTGATCGCCAACGCCCGCATGTATTCGGTGGCGCCGGGAGCGGCTGCTGCCTGGAAGCGGCTGTTCGTGTGGGCTGCCGAGACGTCTGGCGTCCGCCTCGACATCATCGATCATGCGTTTCCGGCCCTCCTCAATGACCTGTGGCGGCGGCCGGATCTGGCGGCGACGTTCATGTGCGGATGGCCGTACCTGCGCCTGAACCTCGGCCATCAGGTGCTCGCCGCCCCGGTGCCGAGTGCGGCCTGGGCCGGCGGAAAGCCCGTCTATTGCACCCATTTCGTCGTGCGCAAGGACGCTCCGTTCCAACGCCTCGAGGACACCTTCGGCCACCGCTTCGCCTTCACGATCTCCGACTCCCATTCGGGCTACAATGCCCCGCGCCGTCACTTGATGCGCTACCGCACCGCCGGCGGTCCACTGTACCGCGAGATCGTCGGCCCGCTGACCACGCCGCGCCGCATGCTGGAGGCCATCGTCGACGGCCGCACCGACGTCGGCCCGCTGGACAGCTTTGCCTTCGCCCTGCTCGAGCGCCACGAGCCCGACCTCGTCGCCCCGGTGCGTGTGCTGGCCAGCACCGACACCGTGCCGATCCCCTCGCTGATGGCCTCCCAAGGCATGGATCCCGCCGTGATCGAGCGGCTGCGCGGCGCCGTGCTCTCCGTCGGCGCGCGGCCGGAGCTGGCGGACGTGCGCCGCGATTTGTGCATCGCCGGCTTCGCGCGGCTGGACCCCGCGGTCTACGAGCTGACCGAGCGGTGGGCGCGCGAGGCCGAGGCCGCCGGCCTGTCGGTGATCGCATGACCGACTTGGCGGCAGACCACGGGCAGGCAAGCGGGCGATCGGCCGTCGAGTGGCCGACCATTTTGCTCGCGATTTTCATCTACGGCGGCTGGGCCGCGTTGACGTGGAACCACGCTGCCGTGCCGATATGGCTGCTGGTCCCCGCCGGCGCCTGGCTGGTCGCCTGGCATTCGTCCCTGCAGCACGAGGTCCTGCACGGCCATCCGACCCGCTCCCGCGCGGTCAACCGGCTGTTCGGCGTGCCGCCGCTGGCGCTGTGGTTGCCCTACGAGCGCTATCGCGCGCTCCACCTCCAGCACCACAACGACGAGCGGCTGACCGATCCGCTCGACGATCCCGAGACCCGCTACTTCACTGCCGCGGACTGGGAGGGTCTGGGCCGCATCGGCCGCTGGCTCGTCCGCGCGCAGGCAACCCTGCTCGGGCGCCTCGTCATCGGGCCGTTCTGGGCGATCGGCCATTTCCTGGGCGGCGACCTGCGCGCGCTCCTGCAAGGCGACCGCGCCCTCGCGCGGGTCTGGATCGAGCATGCGATGTGGGCCACCGCCGTCTGCGCCTGGATTGCGCTCGCCTGCGACATGAGCCTGGCGCTGTACGTCGCGGCGTTCGTTGTTCCGGGCACCGCCCTGATGCTGATCCGCTCGTTCGCCGAGCACCGTGCGGCGAGCGAGGTCGAGCGGCGCACCGCCATCGTCGAGGGCAGAGGCCCGTTGGCGCTGCTCTACCTCTACAACAATCTGCACGCCGCCCATCACGAGCGTCCGCAAGTGCCGTGGTACGAGCTGCCGCGCTACTACCGCGCCCACCGCACGCGCCTGCACGACGACAACGCCGGGCTCGTCTACCAGGGCTATCGCGACGTCTTTCGCCGCTTCCTGATCCGGCCGCACGACACGCCGATCCATCCGCTCGGCCGGGCGCCGATGCGCTCCCCCGAAAAAGCACGGGCCCGCTGAGCCGATGACCGCCGTTGCCGAGGACGCCTACGCTCGCCTGCTGCTGTCGATCTCCGGCCTCTACCGCGCCGATGCCGAAAGCGGCGCCCCGATGCTCGCCGCCGCCGCCGATCGGCTACGCGGCCTGCTTGCCGGCGATCCCACGATCGGCGGTGGGCAGCGCAAGCCGGTCTGCCGGTTCATGCCGGACGTGCTCCGGCGTGCCGCTGCGAGCCCACTCGAGGGCATCGCCGAGGCCTTCGCCGCCGTCGAGCCGCTGAGCGACTGGGTGCAGAACCCCAACTACACGGCCGAGACGATGGGCCGGCCCTTCGTCGACAGCTACGGCTATGTCGAGCTGGTCGGTCCCGGCCGGCCCTATCCCTGCCGCGAGATGCTGGTCGGCCTGCTGCTGCTCGGGCCCAAGACCCACTATCCCGACCACGCCCATGCCGCCGAGGAGGTCTATCACGTCGTCGCCGGCACCGCCGAGTGGTGGCGCGAGGACGGCGATTGGGTACGCCTGCCGCCGGGCAGCGCCATCCATCACCCCCCGCGCGTCCGCCACGCCACCCGCACCCGTGACGAGCCGTTGCTCGCGCTCTATTGTTGGCGGGGCGCGATCCGCGAGCCTGCGCGGCTGACGGAGCACCGATCCTAGCGGGAGACACCCATGACTGATCTGGCGACCGGCCGGTGCCTGTGCGGGGCTGTGGCGTTCCGCGTGACGCAAGGGCCGCTGCGCCCGGTCGCGCTCTGTCACTGTGGCATGTGCCGGCGCTGGCACGGCCACGTCGGCGCCTACACCGCGGCGGAGAAATCGGCGCTCGTCTTCACCGAGCAGCGCGGGCTCGCCTGGCACCAGTCCTCCGCCGATGCGCGCCGCGGCTTCTGCCGGGAGTGCGGCTCGAGCCTGTTCTGGGAAGGCGCCAACCGCAAGACCATCTCGATCACCGCCGGCAGTCTCGACGCGCCGACCGGCCTGACCACCGTCACGCAGATCTACGCCGACCACAAGGGCGACTACTACCCGATCGATCCCTCGGTCCCCGCGCACACCCACCCGGGCTGATCCTTGACGACGGCTGGCGGACAGGACATGTCGCCCCCCGGCGAGCCCCCGCGTGCGCCCGCGCTTCTGCTCGTTGGGTTCAGACGCAGCCGCCAGAAGAGCTCGGGAGACATACCGTGGCCGACGTGTTCAAGGATGCGCGCAAGCGCGAATATCTCAATTCCGAAGGCGCCGACAAACCGCTGAAGAGCCCCATCCCCCTCGCCACCCTCAAGACGGCCCGCGCCTACCGCAAGCGCCGCATCGTCGAGAAGCTGGCCGAGCACGATTGCGCCGCGCTGCTGATGTACGATCCCGTCAACATCCGCTACGCGCTCGATGTCTCCAACATGCAGGTGTGGATGACGCACAACGCGTCCCACTATGCGGTGGTCTGCGCCGACGGGCACGCCATCGACTTCGAGTACGGCAAGTCCGAGCACCTGGCCAAGGGCATCGAGACCATCGACGAGGTGCGCACCGCGACCGTCTGGTTCTACTTCACTGCCGGCAACCGTCTAGCCGAGCGTGTCGAGAAATGGGCCGACGAGATCGCCGATGTCGTCCGTGAGCACGGCGGCGGCAACAAGCGCCTCGCCGTCGACAAGATGGAGCCGATGGGCGTCGATGCGCTGCGCAAGCGCGGCATCACCATTGTCGAGGGCCAGGAGCTGACCGAGCACGCCCGCAAGATCAAGAGCGCGGAAGAGCTCGAGCTGATGAAATGGACGATCCGCGTGTGCGAGGCCGGCATGGCGCGCATGTACGAGCATTCCATCCCGGGCAAGACCGAGAACGAGATCTGGGCCGAGCTGCACTTCGAAAACATCCGCTCCGGCGGCGAATGGATCGAGACGCGGCTGCTGGCGGCCGGCCAGCGCACCAACCCGTGGTTCCAGGAGTGCTCGGACCACGTGTGCGAGAAGGGCGACATCCTGTCGTTCGATACCGACATGGTGGGCCCCTACGGCTACTGCGCCGACCTCTCGCGCTCGTGGACCGTCGGTCACGTCGCGATGAACGCCAAGCAGCGCGAGCTTTATTCCGTGGCGCTCGAGCAGATCAACCACAACCTGCCCATTCCGCGCCCCGGCATGACCTTCGCCGAGTTCAACGAGAAGTCCTGGAAGATCCCCGAGCGCTACCAGCCGCGGCGCTATTCGGTGGCGCTGCACGGCGTCGGCATGGTCGACGAGTGGCCCTCGCTGCCGACCCACGTCGATTTTGCGCGCGCCTGCGCCGGGCAGTTCGAGGAGAACATGTGCATCTGTATCGAGAGCCTGATCGGCGAGGAGGGCGGGCGCGAGTGCATCAAGCTCGAGACCCAGGTCGTCATCACGCCTAAGGGTGCGGTGCGCCTCGACTCGTTCCCGTGGGAGAAGGTGTAGCGTCGGCCGCTACCGCCGGACCGCTATCGCTGGGGTCCTCAGCCCGGGCCGCCAGTGCCCGGGCCGTCATGGCCGTGTCACGTGAATCGCGCATCACGCGACGCCGGGCTTTGGACCTAGCCCCGCCGGAAACGTGACCATGGAATTCGCATGGGCGGCTGCAGGCTTCTGCGCCCTCGCCACCTCCCTCCACCTCGCCAGCACGGCCATCGCCGCCGTGCGCTGCCGCCGTCGCCGCCGTACGCGCACCGACCTCGCGGCCAACGGGCCGCCCGTCACGATCATTCGCCCGGTGTGCGGGCTCGACCAGTTCGACGAGCTGACATTGCGGTCGGGCTTCGAGCTCGATCACCCGTCTTACGAGCTGGTGCTGTGCTGCGCCACCGCGCAGGATCCGGTGGTGCCGGTGATCCGTCGCCTGATGGCGGCGCATCCCCACGTGGCCGCGCGGCTGCTGTTTGGCAATGAAAGCCCGACGGCCAATCCGAAGCTCAACAACGTTCTCAAGGGATGGCGGAGCACGACGCGCGAATGGGTGATCATCGCGGACAGCAATGTGCTGATGCCGCGTGATTACATCCAGCGTCTGCTGAGCGGATGGCGGTCCAGCACCGGCCTCCTCTGCTCGCCGCCGGTTGGCTCGCATCCGTCCACCTTCTGGGCTGAGGTCGAGTGCGCGTTCCTCAATACCTACCAGGCGCGCTGGCAGTACGCGGCCGACAGCCTGGGGGTGGGATTCGCGCAGGGCAAGACCATGCTTTGGCGGCGCAGCGACCTCGAGCAGGCCGGCGGCTTGCTGGCGCTCGGCGCCGAAAGCGCCGAGGACGCCGCCGCAACCAAGGTCGTCCGCGCGATGGGCGGCCGCGTCCGCCTCGTCGACGCCCCGTTCGCCCAGCCGCTCGGCCGCCGCACGCTGCGTCAGGTCTGGGATCGCCAGGTCCGCTGGGCTCGCCTGCGGCGGGCCTCGTTCCCGCTGTGCTTCGTGCCCGAGGCGCTGACCGGCCTGCTGCCCGCGCTGATCGCCGGAACCCTTGCCGCCGACGCGTTCGATGGACCGGCAGCCGCCGTCGCCGCAGCGCTGGCGCTCGTCTGGTTCGGCAGTGAAGCCCTTCTCGCTCGCATCGCCGGCTGGCAGCTCACACTACTCTCGCCGCTCGCCTGGATGCTGCGCGACCTGATGCTGCCGATGGTGTGGATCGATGGCTGGCGCGGCAACAGCTTCGTGTGGCGCGGCAGCGAGGTCGAGATCGCCCGCGCCGGCTGAAGGCCTCAGGCCGGGTCGCCGGTGTTGGCCCCTGGCGACTGGCTGGCACGCTCCCCGATCGGCTTGCGCACCGCCGGCGGCGGCCGCACGCTCTTGCGCCACGCCAGAAACAGGGTGAGGCCCACGCTCAACACGCCCGTGTAGACGAACAGCATGTCCACCGCGAACTGATCCATCAGCACGGCAGCGGCGAGCGGTCCGACCGCAGCAGCGCCGCCCCAAATCATCAAGAGGCCGCTCATCCACGGCAGCCGCTGGTGATCTTGGGCAAGGTCGCTCGCGTGTGCCGCCGCGATCGAGTAGATCGGCGCCGGCGCACCGCCCCACAGGGCCGAAAGCACCAGCAGTACGGCCAGGGGTGGCGACGGATAGGCCAGCAGCGTGAACGACACGATCGCCGTCACCAGCGCGCCGCCGGCCATCACCGTGCGCCGCCCGATCTTGTCGGAAGCGACCGCCATAGGCATTTGGGTAAGGAACCCGCCGAACTGCATGGCGGCCAGCGCCAGCGCGATCTGCTCGACGGGCATCCCCATCGCCACTCCGTAGATCGGGAACAGCGACATGCCGGCCATGGTGATGAAACCGTGACCGATCGCGCCCACGGCCGCCGCCGGCGCCTGACGTGCGATTTCCATGAGGTTCGGTCGCGCGCGCCGGTCGATGTGCGGCCCCGCCGTGGCGATCCCGTAGGCTGGTATCGGCGACAGGAAGTAGGCGGTCGCGGCGATGAGGAACAGCGCGCCAAGCTTCGGGTCGATCACCGTCAGCGAGAGCTGCCCTACGGTGAACATCAGCCGCGTGAACAGCATGTAGAGGCCGAACACCCGGCCGCGGCTGGCCGCCGGCGCCTGCTGACCGAGCCACGCCTCGATCAGGCTGAACAGCGACGCTGTGGCGAAGCCGGCGGCCGTGCGCGAGAAGGTCCACAGGAACGGGTCGGGCGACATCCACAACAGCAGCGCGCAGGCGCCGTTGGCGCTCGCCAGAACAGCGATCGCGCGCTTCGGCCGGAGCAGGGCGATGGTGGCCGGCGCAAGCAGGCTTCCGAACACGAAGCCGATCGAGAACCCCGTCGACATCGCACCGGCGACCCACGCCGGGAAGCCGTCGGTGGCCAGCCGCACCGGCACCAGCGCGGCGAGCAGGCCGGTACCGACCTGGTGGATGAGGATGACGCAGAGCATCAGGCGCACCGTTACGGCGCGCTGACGGGTTTCGTCGGCGGAAGCGAGGGAAGGTTCTGTCACGCTGGGGCGGCGGCCGGGGCCTTGGACTCGACGACGCCACCCAGCTCGAGGTGACACGCAATCGTGTGGTTGTCGAAGCGGTGGACGGGCGGCGGCACCCGGTCGCACACGCCGGCGATGCGGTTCGGGCAGCGGCTGGTGAACACGCAGCCTTCGATCTTCTCCATCGGGCTCGGCATGTTGCCCGACAGCACGATCCGCGGCGGCCCGGCATCGGGGTCCGGTCTGGGCGCCGCCGCGAGCAGCGCTTCGGTGTAGGGATGAAAGGGGGGCGAGAACACTTGATCCGCGGGTCCGTATTCGACGATGCGCCCGAGATACATCACGGCCACCCAGTCCGCCATGTGACGGACGAGCCCGAGGTCGTGCGAGATGATGACGAGGCCGATCTCGGAGTTGTCGAGCAGATCGGCCAGCAGGTTGACCACCGCCGCCTGCACCGACACGTCGAGCGCCGACACCGGCTCGTCGGCGATGATGAGGTCGGGGCTGCCCGACAGCGCCCGCGCGATCGCCACCCGCTGGCGCTGGCCGCCCGAAAGCTGGTGCGGCAGCCGCCGGATCAGATCGACCGGCAGCCGCACCCGCTCGAGCAGGCGGGCTGCTTCCGCCCGGGCCTGCTTGCTCGACAGGCCGCGCAGCAGCTTCAACGGCCGCATCAGCGCGAATTCGACGGAATGGCTGGGGTTGAGCGTCGAATCCGGGTTCTGAAACACCATCTGGATGCGCCGGCGCAGCTCGCGCGGGCGCTCGTCGACGGTGGTGTCGGCAAGCTCGGTTCCACCCAGCTTGACGCTGCCGGCACTGGCGCCGGTAAGGCCCGAGACCACTTTCGCGAGCGTCGACTTGCCCGAGCCCGACTCCCCGACGATGGCCAGCGTCTGGCCCGCTCGCGCCGCCATGCTGGCGTCGCTCAGCGCCCGCACCGTGAGCTTCGCCGCGCCGCCGAACCGGCCGCCCACGCCATAGCGCTTGGACAGCCCCTCGAGCGCGAGGATCACCGGCGCATTGTCGTTGCGCTCCGCCGTCGTTTCTTCCGCGGCAGCCGCCGCCACCGGCGGCAGCGCATCGAGCCGTGCGCAGCGCGCCACATGACGGGCATCGCCGTTGACCGGCAGGAGCGGCACCGGCCGCGGGCTGCAGACCGCCGGCTCGACGTGAACGCAGCGCGGCGCGAACGCACAGCCGACGAGTGCGCGATCGCGTGCCGCGAGCGTCCCCTCGATCGGCACCAGGCGTCCCGCCCCGCGCCGCTTCTCGAGGTTGGGCAGCGCCGCCAGCAGCCCGCGCGTGTAGGGATGCGCCGGCGCCTTGAACACGTCGTGCACCGAGCCCGTCTCGACCAGGCGCCCCGCATAGAGCACCCCGATCCGGTCGCACAGGCGCGCCACCGTGCCGAGGTTGTGGCTGATGAATAGGATGGCGGCGCCGAACTTGGACCGCAGCTCTCGCACCAGCTCCAGGATGGCCGCTTCGATGGTGACGTCGAGCCCGGTGGTCGGCTCGTCCATGATCAGCAGCTTCGGCTCCGACATCAGCGCCATCGCGATCACGACGCGCTGTTGCTGGCCGCCCGAGAGCTGGTGGGGATAGCGCGCCATCATCGCCTCGGGGTCGGGCAGGCGCACCTCCTTCAGCATGGCGACGGCGCGGGCCCACGCCCGGCTGCGGTCGCGCTCCCCGTGCAGCAGCGGCACCTCGATCAGTTGCCGGCCGATGGTCATCACCGGATTGAGGCTCGACATCGGGTCCTGGTAGACCATCGCCAGCCGGCTGCCGCGCAGCCGGCGCAGGTCGGCCTCGGTCAGCGTGGTGACGTCGCGGCCTTCGACCGCGAGCTCGCCTTTGCTGATCCGCATGCCGGTCGGCAGGTAGCGCATCGCGGCGAGCGCCACCGTCGATTTCCCGCACCCCGACTCGCCGACGAGCCCGAACGCCTCCCCGGGCGCGATGCGGAACGACACGTCGTCGATGATCCTCTGGCGCCCCCGCCGGCCGGTGTGCTCGATCGAGACGCCATCGAGACTGAGGATGTCAGGCATCGAGCTTTGCTTCCCGCAAGCCGGCGGCGAGGAAATTGAACCCGATGACCAGCGAGGAGATGGCGATCGAGGGGATGATCGTCATGTGCGGCCACACGAAGATCATGCCGTACGTTTCCTTGATCATGCCGCCCCAGTCGGGATCGGGCGGCGGCAGCCCGATGCCGAGGAAGCCGAGTACGCCGATCGCGATCGTGGTGTAGCCGAGGCGCAGGAAGAAATCGACGGTCAGCGGCCCGCGCACGTTGGGCAGGATCTCGTAGAGCATGATGTAGAGCGTGCTCTCGCCGCGCAGCCGGGCCGCGGCCACGTACTCGCGATTGCGCACGTCGAGCGTCACGGCCCGCACGATGCGCGCGATGATCGGCGCCGAGGTGAACGTGATCACCGCGATGATGTTGAACGCGGACGCGCCGAACCGCGCGATGATGATCAGGTAGAGGATGATCTTCGGGAAGGCGAGCAGCGTGTCGCCGACGCGCATGATGACCGCGTCGACCCAGCCACCGCGGAAGCCGGCCAGCAGGCCGAGGAAGGTGCCGAGCACCGCCGCGCCGAGCACCGCGATCGGCGCCACCGTCAGCACCGTGCGCGCGCCCCACACCAGCCGCGAGAAGATGTCCCGCCCGAGATGGTCGACGCCGAGCCAGTTCTGCCACGTGGGGTACGGATAGGCGAGCAGGCCCGGGTCGATCTTGTTCGGCGGATAGGGCGCGATCCACGGCGCGAAGATCGCACAGAGGACCCAGAACAGGATGATCGACGCGCCCACCGTTCCGACCGGCGAGATCGTCACGACATCCCACGCCCGCGCCAGGAAACCGGGGCGGACCTCCGCGCCAGCAGCTCCGGGCTCGGCGACGAGAGCCGCGCGCTCGACGATGTCTCGGCTCATCTCGTTCATACGCGGATCCTCGGGTCGAGGGCCATGTAGCCAAGGTCGCCGAAGAGCTGCGTCATCATCGTCACCGTCACCGCCACCAGCGTGCCGGCCTCGATGATCGCGATGTCCTTGGCGAGCGCCGCCTCCAGCATCATCCGCCCGAAGCCCGGATACGCAAACAGCGTTTCCACCACCACCAGCCCCGAGACGAGGTAGTTGAGCTGCAACAGGATGACGGTGAACGGCGTGATCAGCGCGTTGCGCATCGCGTGCTGCGTCACCACCCGGTTGAAGGGCATGCCCTTGAGTACGGCCGTGCGCACGAACGGCTGGCGCATCACATCCACCATCGACGAGCGGATCATCGAGATGAGATAGCCGGCGTCATAGAACGTCACGACCAGAACCGGCAGCACGAACTGGCTCCACACCGGCCAGCCGCCGCCCGTGCTGAGCGGCGAGGTGCCGGGCAGGATCCCGAGCCACACCACGAAGATCGCGATCAGGAACACGCCCATCGCGAACTCGGGGATCGAGGCGCAGATCGAGGAGAATACCGATACCGACCGATCGAGCGGACTTCGCTCGCTCATGCCGGCGAGGATCCCGAACAGCACCGAGAACGGTACGATCACCGCGAAGCTCACCGCAGCCAGCAGCAGCGTGTTGCCGAGGCGATCCCAAAGCACCGCCGACACTGGCTTGCGGTAGACGATCGATTCACCGAAATCGCCGGTCAGTGCCCGCCCCATGTATTCGACGTAACGCACCAGCACCGGCCGGTCGAGGCCGAGCTCCCGGTTCAGCTTGTCGACCTGGTCCTGGGTGGCGTAGGGGCCGAGCACTTTGCGCGCAACGTCGCCCGGCGTCATCTCGTTGAGCGCGAACACGACGAAGGACACCACGAACAGCGTGATCGCCATGTTGAAGAGCTGTTTGAGGATGTAGCGTGCCATCCCTGCTCCTTCGCGGTGGGAGCTCTTACGGCTCCTCGACGGATTGTCTCTTACTTTAGAGTCGTTCTGACCGTATCCGCCATCTGCCGGTAGGACAAGGCAAACTGGCCTGACGGAACGGACGGCTCGTGAAGGCCGGCGGGCCGCGGAAGGCAGAAAGAGGCGGGCCCGTAGAGCCCGCCTCTTTCCTCATCTGCAGCTATCGAAGCATCAGGCGTCGATCCAGATGTCTTTGGCTTCGATGTAGATTGACGGATGGATCTTGTACCCTTTGATCTTTTTGTCGGTGTAGTTGAACACGGCACGCCAGACCGGGATCACGGCCGGACCCTCGTCGAGCATGATCTGCTCCAGCTTGGCCATCACGCCGCGCCGCTTCTCGACGTCGATGTAACCTTCTGCTTCCGTGATGAGCTTGTCAAACTCCGCATTCGACCAGTTGGACTCGTTCCACGCCGCGCCGGTGCGATAGGCCAAGCCCAGAACCATGGTTCCCAGCGGCCGGTGGGCCCAGGTCGTGAAGCCGAACGGCACCTTGGTCCACACGTCCCAGTACTGGGCAGAGGGCATCACATTGATCTTGACGCGGATGCCGGCCTCTTTCCACTGCTCGACCATCGTCTGGACGGCAAGCAGCTCCCAGTCCGGGGCCGGCCGGGCGGCGATTTCGGTGTCGATACCGTCGGGGTAGCCGGCGTCCTTGAGCAGAGCCTTGGCCTTGGCCACGTCCCGCTTCAGGAAGCCGATGTTGGCGTACTCGGGATGAGCCGGTGACACGTGGTGATGTTCACCGGGCTTGCCCAATCCGCGATGGGCGACTTTGAGCACTGCTTCCGTGTCGGTGGCATAGCGCAGAGCCTGCCGTACCCGCTTGTCGTCGAACGGCTTGATCGGATGTGTGCGCGCCACCGCGGTGTAGCCCGTGTCGACGGAGTTCACCGTGACGTGCGGCAGCTTCTCGACGGTCGGAAGAGTTGCGATCGCCCCCTGATAGATCATGTCGACTTGCTTGGAGGCGAGCGCCGACACTTGCGCCGCGGGATCCTCGCCGAGGTCGATGATCTCGAAGCGCTCCAGGTGCGCCCCACCGCCCCAATGGCCGCTCTTGCGGGCAACGAACACCGCCCGTTTGCCGACCTCGAGCTCGACCATCTCGAAGGCGCCAGTGCCGTCGCTGCCGACCTGGAAGACGCCGTTCTCCTCCGGGCTCTGCATCAGCGCCGGATAGTGGAATAGGGCCTCGGGAATGCCGAGGTTCGGCGTTTTGCCGTTGATCTTCACCGTGAAGTCGTCGACCTTTTGGATCGCGTTGGCGTCCCACAGCTTGGTCGACTTCTTCTTCTTCTGGGTCTTCTGGTCGATCTCATCGATCTCGAACTCGTCGAGGATGAAGCCCTTGAGCAGGCCGACCGTCGACGAGCCGGTCTTGGCGTCGAGCAGGCGCGTCAAATTCCACACGGCATCGTCCGCCGTGAATTTCCGGCCCTTGCGCCAGGTCACGTCCTTGCGCAACGACAGCGTCCACGTCTTGAGGTCGGGGCTCGCCTCCCATTTCTCGACGAGGTTCGGCCGCGTGACGTTGTCGATGCCGGTGAAGGTCAGGTAGTCGAGCGTCTGGCGCGTCGCGTTGGCGCCCTCGATCCAGGAATAGGTGGCGGGGTTCTTGAGGTCCTGCACGCGCATGCCGAGGCGGAGCGTGCCACCTTTCTTGGGTGCGCCCTGGGCGATCGCCGGCATGGGGAGGCCAACCAGCGAGTAGGCGCTGGTCGCCGACATGCCCACCAATGTTGCAATGCGAAGAAATTCGCGTCGGCCGAGCTTGCCGTCTGCAAACTCACGGCCGGCCATCTCGATGACGGGGTGTTTCTTGTCGGTCATGCTCGTACTCTCCCGGTGCCTGAACCAACATCTATTCTAAGGACGGAAAGTTTTGCGCCTCGCTCCCGACCGCCGCGTTTGCGTCGAGCGATGTCGTATTCAGACTAATCCCGACTGCCATGCCGCCACAAGGTATTCCGCCGCGGCAGTCTTCGCCGGTACGGAAAAGCGCACGCAGCCGGTGACAGGCCACAACAACGCTCCGGCATTCTCCCCTTGATGAGATGAGCCACCAATGATCCCCAACATCAACGTGTCATCGCTCTTTGCGGGGCCCTCGCCGGCCCGCCGCGCCACCGACGACGCCATCATGGCCGCCGCCGCCGGATCGGGCTTCATGACCGTATCGGGTCTCGAGGGCCACGTCCCGAGCGGGCGCGAGGCACGCGCCGAGCTGCTCCGCATCTTCTCCTTGTCCGATGCCGAGAAGCGCAAGCTGTACCGGCGGAAATTCGATGCCGCCCGCCCCAACGTCTACCACGGCTGGTTCCCGCTGCAGACCGGCGGCATGACGTGGAAGGAGGGCATCGACATGGGCCCCGACGTCGCCCATCCCGACTTCGCGGTCGACCCCGACGATCCGCTGACCGAGGCGACGCCGCTGCCTGAGGAGTCCGTGCTCCCCGGCTGGCGCACGGCCGTGACGACCTACTACCGTGGCATGGAGCGCTTGGGCGCCGTCATGATGCAGTCGATTGCGCGCGGGCTCGGGCTCCCCGAAGCCACGTTCGATCCGTATTTCCGCGGCGGCATCTCTACCCTGCGCCTGATCCATTATCCGGTGCGGACGGAGGCGTCGTTCGCCGGCGCCGACGAGCAGCGCGTGTGGGTCGAGCACAAGGGCCAGCGCTGGTACACGATCGGCGGCGCCCACGTCGACTCGGGCTTTGTCACGCTTCTCGCCCAGGATGGCGTCGAGGGCCTGCAGGCCAAGAGCGCGACCGGCGAATGGATCGACGTGCCTCCGGTCGAGGGCTCGCTCGCCGTCAACTTCGGTGGGCTGCTTGAGAAGTGGACTGCCGGCCGCATCAAGGCCACCGAGCATCGGGTGATCGGCCCCGGCCGCCAGCGCTGCTCCATTCCGTTTTTCTACGAGCCGCGCGTCGATGCCCGCATCGCGCCCCTCGCCATGCCGGGCGCGGCCGCCTTCGCACCCTTTCTTTATGGCGACCACCTGTGGTCGTCGATGATGAAGTTCATCGAGTTCCACGGGCTGGAGCACGTGCGCAAGCCGGGCGGCAAGGCAGCCTGAGCGGACGGGATACGCTTCATCACTTTCCCCGCCTGCGCCACGAGGGAGCGGGCGGATAACGGGTAGGTCAATCTTCGCGGAGCACGTGGATGAAATCGCATGCGCGGGTCGTGGTCATCGGCGGCGGTGTGGTCGGCGCCAGCGTCCTCTACCATCTGACCAAGATCGGCTGGACCGATGTGGTCCTCCTCGAAAAGCACGAGCTGACCTCCGGCTCGACGTGGCACGCGGCCGCCAGCGTCCACACCTACAACTCGGACGCCAACGTCTCCAAGCTGCAGAAGTACACCATCGATCTCTATCGCGAGATCGAACGCATCTCCGGCCAGTCGTGCGGCATCCACGCGACCGGCAACCTGGTGCTCGCCGCCGACGCGACTGTGCTCGACAACATCCGCATGATGGCGAGCCGCGGCAAGTATCTGGGCCTCGACATGGAGCTGATCTCGCCCAAGGAGGCGCAGGCGCTCAATCCGCTGATCGAGCCCAAGGAGTTCATCGGCGCCATCTACCGCAAGGACGGCGGCCACGTCGATCCCAATGGCGTCACGCATGCGTACGCCATCGCCGCCCGCAAGGCCGGCGCCGAGGTCCACCGCTTCACGCGGGTGGTGGAGCTCAAGGCCGAGCCCGACGGCGGCTGGCTGGTCGTCACCGACAAGGGCACCATCAAGGCCGAGCACGTCGTCAACGCAGGCGGTCTGTGGGCTCGCGAGGTCGGCCGCATGGCCGGCGTCGAGCTCCCCGTGCTCGCGATGGAGCACATGTACATCGTTACCGAGGAGGTGCCCGAGCTCACCGCCTTCGGCAAGGAGATGCTGCCCACCACCGACTACTCGGGCGAGATCTACATGCGCCACGAGGGCAAGGGCGTCCTCATGGGCACCTACGAGCAGGACTGCCGCGTGTGGTCTCCCGACACCACGCCGTGGGACTTCAACATGCAGCTCCTCCCCGACGATCTGGAGCGGCTGTCCCCGCACCTGGAGATCGGCGCGAAGCATTTTCCCGCGATCGGCCGCGCCGGCATCAAGAAGGTGGTCAACGGCCCATTCACGTTCGCGCCCGACGGCAACCCGCTGGTCGGGCCGGTGCGCGGCTTGCGCAACTACTGGTGCGCGTGCGGCGTGATGGCGGGCTTCGCCCAGGGCGGCGGCGTCGGCCTCGCGTTGTCGCAATGGATGGCCCACGGCGATCCGGGCTCCGACATCTTCGCCATGGATGTCGCCCGCTTCGGCGCCTTCGCGACGCCGAAGTACACCAACACCAAGGTGCAGGAAAACTACAAGCGCCGCTTCCGCATCGCCTATCCGAACGAGGAGCTGCCCGCCGCCCGCCCCTTGCGCCGCACCCCGGTCTACGATCGCCTGAAGTCGGCCGGCGCCGTCTTCGGCGCGAGCTTCGGCCTCGAGGTCGCGCTGTGGTATGCGCCCAAGGGCACCGAGGCGGCCGAGACCCCGACCTATCGCCGCTCCAATGCCTTCCCCGTCGTGCGCGAGGAATGCGAGGCGGTGCGCAACGGCGTCGGCCTGATGGAGATCTCAGGCTTCGGCAAGTACGAGATCACCGGTCCCGACGCCGCCTCTTGGCTCGACCGCATGCTGGCCAATCGCGTGCCGAAACCCGGCCGCATGGTGCTGGCCCCCATGCTCAACGAGCGCGGCCGCATCATCGGCGACTTTTCGCTGGCCCGGCTCGCGCAAGACCGCTTCCTGATGATCGGCTCCGGCGTCGCCGAGGTCTATCACATGCGCTGGTTCGAGCGGCACGCGCCGCCCAAGGGCACCACCATCCGCCCGCTCCCCCACGCCCTCGTCGGCTTCATGATCGCCGGCCCGAAGTCGCGTGAGCTGCTGCAGCGGCTGGTGAAGGAGGACATGTCCAACGAGGCGTTCCGCTTCTTCGCGGTGCGCGAGACCGCCGTCGGCATGGTGCCGGCGACCGTGATCCGAGCGAGCTACACCGGCGATCTCGGCTACGAGATCTGGGTCACGCCCGACTATCAGGTCTCGCTCTACGAGCAGTTGGTCGAGGCCGGCCGCGATTTGGGGCTGCGCCACTTCGGCAACCGCGCTCTGATGTCGATGCGGCTGGAGAAGGCCTACGGCGCCTTCTTCCGCGAGTTCCGACCCGACTACACGCCGATGGAGTCCGGCCTCGATCGCTTCGTCGCCTACGACAAGGGCGATTTTGTCGGCCGCTCCGCCGCGCTGGAAGACCGCGCGACGCCGCCCAGCCGCAAGCTGGTGCCGCTCGTCGTCGACACCGACGTCGAAGTGGTCGGCTACGAGTCGATCCTGAAAGACGGCAAGGCCGTCGGCCAGGTGACCTCCGGCGGCTACGCGCACTGGGCGAAGAAAAGCATGGCGATGGGCTACGTCGAAGCCGCCCACGCCAAGGACGGCGCCCGGTTCGACATCCAGATCTTCGAGCACACGCGCCCGGCCAGGATCCACCTGACGCCGCTGTTCGACGCCAACGGCGGCCGCCAGCGCGGCTGAGCAACACGCGCCGAAATTCGATACCTGCCGCGCGCTCGAGGCAGGAAAAAATCGAGCAAACCCCGTAGCACGACAAAACGCCTTGCTGCGGGGAAGTTGCCCGCCAGCACACCATGCCGGACCACCTGTTATTCTCGCAACGTCATACCAGATATGGCGCCCAGCGTAGACAATGCTTGCTATTTGATAAGCTCATATTGCCGTTTGGTAGAAAAAATTACTAAATTAACCCCTGCGTGACGACGTGGAGCGGTGCCGGGGCGCCGTCCGTCCGTCTCAGGGAGCATGTGCGGTGCGCTACTTTCCCATTTTCCTCGATCTCGATGATCGGGCTGTTCTGGTCGTCGGCGGCGGCGAGCAGGCGGCCCAGAAGCTGCGGCTACTGGCCAAGACCAAGGCGCGCATCACCGTCATCGCCGAGGCGGTGACCGCGGAGATCGCCGCGCTGGCAAGCGCCGGCCGTCTCGAAGTCCTGAAGCGGGCCTTCCGGCCGGCCGATGTCGATGGCCGCGCTTTGGTGTTCGCGGCCGGCGCCGAGCGCGATGTCGCCGCGGCGGCCTGCGCCCGTGGCGTCCCCGTCAACGTCGTCGACGGCCCTGCCGACAGCTCGTTCCTGATGCCTGCCATCGTCGATCGCGCGCCCGTCACGGTGGCGATCGGCACGGAAGGCTCGGCCCCCGTGCTCGCGCGCGATATCAAGGCTAAGCTCGAGGCCTGGCTGCCGGCCAACTTCGGCGCCGTCGCGGCCCGCGCCGGCGACTTGCGCGACCGCCTCAAGGCCGAGATCGCCGCACCCGCCCGGCGGCGTCACGTGTGGGAGCGCCTGCTCACGGGAGCCTGGCGGCAGCGCACGCTGTCCGGCGATGACGCCGGCGCCGCCCGCGAGCTCGATCGCGAGATTGCGACCGCCCGCGCCGGTACCGCCGACATCGGCAGCGTCGCCCTCATCGGCTGCGGCCCCGGCGATCCCGACCTCCTGACCCTGAAGGCGCAGCAGCGCCTCCAGGAGGCCGACGTGCTCGTCGTCGATCGCCTGGTCAATCCGGCGATCCTGGAGTATGCGCGCCGCGACGCCATGCGCATCGACGTCGGCAAGGATCCCGAGGGCCCGTCGACCGATCAGGACGAGATTAACCGCATCCTGATCCGCGAAGGCCTCAAAGGGCACCGCGTCGCGCGCCTCAAGGGCGGCGACGCCTTCATCTTCGGCCGCGCCGCCGAGGAGATGACGGCCGTCCGCGCCGCCGGCCTGCCCGTCGAGGTCATTCCCGGCATCACCGCCGCGCATGCCTGCGCCGCGAGCATCGGCTTGCCCGTCACCCTGCGCCGGAAGATTCGCCAGTTCTCCGTGCTGACCGGCGCCACCGCCGACGGCCCGCTGGACCTCGACTGGGACGCGCTCGCACGGCCCGGCCAGGCGTTCGCCGTCTACATGGGCGTCCGCAGCGCGCCCGAGTTCGAGGCGCGGCTGCTCGCTGCCGGCGCGGCGCTCGCGACGCCCGTGGTAATCGTCGAGAACGGCACGCTGGCAAACGAGCGCGTGGTGGCGACCACGCTCGATCGTCTCGCCGCCGCCATCCGCGACAAGGGCATCCGCGGCCCGGCCATCATCTTCACCGGCCTGTCGTGGGAGGAGGCGAGCCTGACCCGACCGGAGCGGGTCGAGGTGGAGGGCGCGGAAACTCCCGCGGTCCCGAACCAGAAGCCCGAGAAGGACTGGTCCCCGGCGGACGTCGCGCTGGCCACCTTCTGGATCGCCGGCTGAGCGGCGGGAGCACAACAAGATCATGAGCGTCGAGGCCAAAGTGACAGCAGTTCCCGTCGTGCCCAAGGGCGCGCCCTTCGCGCCCGAGGAGGTCGAGGCCATCAACGGGCTCGTCGCACGCTCCACCCCGCTGCAGCGGTCGTGGCTCGCGGGCTTCCTGGCCGGCTTCGATGCGGCCCACGGCCAGCCCGTCGCCGCCCCCGCAGCCGCGCCGCGCCCGCGCACCCCGTTGCTGCTGCTCTATGGCAGCGAGTCGGGGAACTCCGAGGCCCTGGCGCTCAAGGCCCGCAGCCTCGCCCAGAAGCAGGGCTTCGATGCCCGCGTCCTCGACATGGCGGATGCCGACCCCGCGCAGCTCGCCAAAGCGCGCAATGTCATCGTCTTCGTCGCGACCTGGGGCGAGGGCGACCCGCCGCAGCGCGCCGCCGACTTCTATACCGCCCTGATGAGCGATGCCGCCCCCCGCCTCGACGGCGTGCGCTTTGCGGTGCTCGCGTTGGGCGATATGGCCTACGTCAATTTCTGCGCCACCGGCCAGGCGATCGACACGCGGCTGGAGGCGCTGGGTGGCATCCGCGCCGCCGACCGCATCGATCTCGACCTCGACTTCGCCAAGAAGGCGGCCGAGTGGACCGGCCGCACGCTGGAGACTCTACGTCCGGCCGAGCCGGCGCCAGCCTCGACAGTCGTCCATGTCGATTTCAAGGGCGCGCCGGCTGCCGACCTCGCTGAGCCGCCGTGGACCGCGGAGAGCCCGCTCGAAGCCGAGATTGGCGCCCTCGTCAACCTCAATGGCACCGGCTCGACCCGCGAGACCTGGCACGCGGAGATCACCACCGATGCCGCCGGCTTCACCTATCAGCCGGGCGACGCCATCGGCATCGTGCCGGAGAACGATCCCGAGACGGTGACGAGTTTGCTCGACGCCGTGGGCCTTGGCGCGGATTTAGCGCTCGCCGCCAAGTTGACCCGCGAGCACGACGTGACAACGCTGACGCGCCCGATCGTCGAGGCCTATGCTCGCCTTACTGGCCGCGACGACGTGGCCAAGCTCGCCGCACCCGAGGCCTTCGCCGCGTTCGCCGCCGACCGCCAGCTCGTCGATCTGTTCGCGGCTTTCCCCGAGAAGCTGTCGGCCGAGCAGGTGATCCCCCTGCTGCGGCCGTTGCCCGGCCGCCTGTACTCGGTGGCCTCCAGCCTGAAGGCGCACCCGGGCGAGGCGCATCTGTTGGTCGGCGCGGTCCGCTGGCAGTCGCACGGCCGCCAGCGCAAGGGCGTCGCCTCGACCTTCCTTGCCGATCAGCGCAAGGTCGGCGACCGCGTGAAGATCTACGTCAAGCCGAACCGCCACTTCCGCGTGCCCGAGGATGGCGCCCGCCCGATCGTCATGGTCGGCGCCGGCACCGGCATCGCGCCCTATCGCGCCTTTATCGAGGAGCGCGTCGAGACAGCGGCGACCGGCAAGAGCTGGTTGGTGTTCGGCGAGCGCAACTATACCAACGATTTCCTCTACCAGCTCGAATGGCAGGAGCACCTGCAGAGCGGTGCGCTGTCCCGCCTCGACGTCGCCTTCTCGCGCGACCAGCCCGAGAAGATCTACGTCCAGCACCGCCTGTGGGAGCGGCGCGAGGAACTCAGGTCCTGGATCGAGGACGGCGCCCACCTCTATGTGTGCGGCGATGAGAAGGGCATGGCCCGCGATGTCGACACCACGCTGGTGCGCATCCTCGCCGAGGCGGCCAAGGGCGACGAGGCCGCTGGCCGCGCCCGCCTGAAGGAGCTGGCCAAGGCCGGCCGCTACCAGCGCGACGTCTACTGATTGGAAGGTGCGGCTCGGGCCGCCACGAACAACAATGACCGACAAAGACAAGCGCTCGCGCAACGAGATCATCAAGGAAAGCAGCCGGCAGCTCCGCGGCACCCTGGCGAAAGGGCTGACCGACGTGGCGACCGGCGCCATCTCCGAGGACGACACCCAGCTCATCAAGTTCCACGGCTCCTACCAGCAGGACGACCGCGACCTGCGCGGCGAGCGCGCCAAGAAGAAGCTGGAGAAGGCGTTCAGCTTCATGATCCGCGTGCGGGTGCCGGGCGGGCTGACCACGCCCGCGCAGTGGCTGGCCCTCGACAAGATCGCCGGCGACTACGCCAACGGCACGCTGCGCCTCACCACCCGGCAGGCGTTCCAGTTCCACGGCGTCATCAAGAGCAACCTCAAGCGCACCATGCAGGCGATCAACGCCAGCCTGCTCGACACGCTGGCCGCCTGCGGCGACGTCAACCGCAACGTGATGTCGGCGGCGAACCCGTTCCTCTCGAAGGCGCACGGCGAGGCCTACGAGCTGGCCCGCGCCGTCTCCCAGCACCTGCTGCCGCAGACCGGCGCCTATCACGAGATCTGGCTCGACGGCGAGAAGGTCGAGGACAGGTCGCGGCCCGCCGGCTCCGGCGAGGAGCCGATCTACGGCCAGCACTATCTGCCGCGCAAGTTCAAGACGGTGGTCGCGGTGCCGCCGTGGAACGACGTCGATGTGTTCGCGCACGATCTGGGCTTCATCGCCCTCACCGAGAGCCGCCGCATCGCCGGCTGGAATGTCACCGTCGGCGGCGGCATGGGCATGACCCACGGCGAGACCGACACCTTTCCACGCACTGCCGACGTGCTGGGCTTCTGCACCACCGAGCAGGCGACCGACGTCGCCGAGAAGATCGTCACCGTCCAGCGCGACTGGGGCAACCGCGAGCTGAGGAAACGCGCCCGCCTCAAATACACGATCGAAGATCGCGGCCTCGACGCCTTCCGCGACGAGGTCGAAAAGCGGCTCGGCTACAAGCTCGGCGCACCGCGCCCGTTCAAGTTCACCTCGACCGGCGATCCCATCGGCTGGCAGCAGGGCGCCGACCGCAAATGGCACCTCACCCTGTTCGTCGAGAACGGCCGCGTGAAAGACCTCGAGGGCCACACACTGCGCTCGGCGCTGCGCGAGATCGCGGGCTTCCACACCGGCTCGTTCGTGCTGACCTCCAACCAGAACCTCGTCATCGCCCAGGTCTCGGCCAAGGCCAAGCCGCGCATCGACGCGGTGCTTGCCGCCCACGGCATCGATATTCCGACCACCTCGGGTCTGCGCCGCAACAGCATGGCCTGCGTCGCGCTGCCGACCTGCGGCCTGGCGCTGGCCGAGAGCGAGCGCTATCTGCCGGCCCTGATCGACGGCATCGAGGGCGTACTCGCCAAGACCGGCCTGACCGAGGATGACATTGTCATCCGTATGACCGGCTGCCCCAATGGTTGCGCGCGGCCGTATCTGGCCGAGATCGGTCTCGTCGGCCGCTCGCCCAATCTCTACAACCTCTACCTGGGCGCCGCCTTCGACGGCTCGCGGCTGAGCAAGCTCTACGCCCAGGACGTCGACGAGGCGCGCATTCTGGCGCTACTGGAGCCGATCCTCACCCGCTATGCCGCCGAGCGCGAGCCGGGCGAGCGCTTCGGCGACTTCGCCATCCGCGCCGGTTTTGTCGCGGCCACCACGGCCGGCAACACGTTCCACGCCGACGTCCGCCTCGCCACCGCCGCATAGAGTGCTTCCGGAAAAGTGTGCAGCGGTTTTCCGACAAGAAGCACGACAAAGCGGAGAGAGTGCTTCCGGAAAAGTGTGCAGCGGTTTTCCGACAAGAAGCACGACAAAGCGGAGAGAGTGCTTCCGAAAAAGTGTGTAGCGGTTTTCCGACAAGAAGCACGACCAAGCGGAGATCTAGGGACAGCCGCCCAAACCGCCTTCCTCGCGCCACGCGAATCACGTCTCTACGTGCCTGGAGTGCCTATGCATCCCGGCACGTGACGGAGGCGTACCCTATGGCCGACCGCGGAAACGGCCGCAGCCGCGCGGCGAACGACGATCATCCCACGGCGGACGGCGAGGCGCGGGCGTCCGCCGGCAAGACCGCGTTCGAGAAGAAGACCATCGCGCTCGTCTACGATTTCGACGGCACCCTCTCCCCGCGCCCCATGCAGGAGTACGGCTTCCTCCCCGAGATCGGCATCGATCCCAAGGAGTTCTGGGCCGAGAGCAATCGCGTCGCCCGCGAGCACGGCGCCGACCCGCTCATCACCTACATGCATCTGCTCTACAAGAAGGCCAAGGAAAAGGGCGTCCGCATCGACCGCCAAGATCTCGTCGAGCAGGGCGGCCGCGTCGAGCTCTTCCCCGGCGTCGCCGAATGGTTCGACGACATCGCCACCTATGTGCGCGAGCATGCCCAGAGCCAGGGCGTGGCCCTGCGCCACTATCTCATTTCCTCCGGCCTGACCGAGATCATCGAGGGCACCGCGATCTACCCGCGGTTCCACAACGTCTTTGCCTCCGAGTACTGGTTCGAGGCCTATGACCTGCCCTACCCCAAGCGGGTCATCACCGACACCGGCAAGACCCAGTACCTGTTCCGCATCAACAAGGGCGTCGAGGACCTGGGCGACAGCATCAACCAGCACATGCCCGAGACCGACCGGCCGATTCCCTTCGCCAACATGATCTATTTCGGCGACGGCGACACCGACGTCCCCTCGATGGCCGTCATGCGCAAGAACGGCGGCCATGCCGTCGCGGTCTATACGCCGGGCAAGAGCAAGGCGAAGTGCGTCGACCTGTTCAAGGCCGGCCGCTGCGATTTCTTCGCGCCCGCCGATTACCGCGCAGGCTCCGATCTGTTCAAGCGAACCTGCCTGCTCCTCGACCGCATCTTGGCCGACATTCGGGTGCAGGAGGAGGTCTGGCGGCTCGGCCGCGGACTGCGCTAAAGGAGTCCCGGCGGCCACGCATCGACGCCGCCCGGGGTCTCCGCATGCGCATGGGTGGCACATTCGGCTGGTATGTGACCTTCGCCGTGATCCTGGTCGCGGCGTCGCTGGTCGTCTACGGGTTGACCGGCGAGGAGGCGATCGGCGCCGCGGTCCGCTTCCTGTGGAACGGGCTGGCGCTCACCATCAATGTGCTGATGCGCCTGCTGGCCAGCCTGCTCGCGCTGGTGGCCAAGGGCGTCGGCTGGCGCCGCTTGTCGCGGCTGGCATCTTCGGTCGGCCAGATCGGCCTCGGCTACGCGGGCAGCCTCGTGGTCGGCGACCAGGGCGTGCGGCGCGCTCGCGGCTGGCGCGAAAAATTGCGCGCCGTCATCCACATCATGCGCGCCCGTTGGCTCGCCTTGCCGCTCTACGGCAAGCTCGCCGTCGTCGGCTTCCTGATCGCCTCCCAGCTCTATGTCCACTCGCTGTTGATCGTGTTCCCCATCGCCTTCCTCGTGCCGGTGGTCCGCCGGCTGTGGGTGCAGGTCGCCGACATCGCGTTCGGCGCCTGGTACTGGCGCACGTTCGGACGCTGGCACCATCGCGTGGTCACCGCGCTCGAGACCATGCCCGGCCCGCGCCATCTCCTTGGCGCGACGCGGCTCGCCCGCTTGCGCTATCTGTGTGCCTGGCGCCTGTGGCGCTACGATCCGAAATACCGCGACGCCGTCCGCGAAGACCGCCGCGTCGACCTCGTCGAGCCACTGCGGCTCTGGCGTTCGGGCGCGCTCGATGCCTACGTCGGTCGCCCGTTGCTGTCCGGCGGAAGGCGGAGGGCGGCGGTGGAGCCGGCAGCGCCGCCGCCTGAGTCCCGGCGCGCCGGCGCGTTGCGCGCGGCGTCCGATCCGGGATCGGTGTGATCCTCCGGCAGTGTCCTCGCGCAAGGTCGAGGTCGCGACCGTGTCACCTGCGGCACCTCGGATGGCTCCTGCCCGTGCTACCAAACAGCGGTGCACGGAGGATTGGCGGGAGGGACGCCACTGTGGCCACCATCATCACGGTTCACGGAACCAACGCCACCGGCCCGGAGGAGGGCGACGCCTGGTGGCAGAAGGGCAGCGAATTCGAGAGCGACGTCCGCCGCTGCGTCGAGAGCGAGGACGGGCCGCTCGCGTTCGAGCCGTTCGCCTGGGACGGGTTGAACAGTGAGACCTCGCGGCGCGGTGCGGGCCGCCGCCTCTATGATCGGATGGCGGCGTTGGAGGGGCAGGGCAAGCCCTATGCCGTGCTCGGCCACAGCCACGGCGGATCGGTGATCGCCGCCGCTCTCCTGCGCAGCGCCGTGAAGAAGCAGCCTCTTTCCAAACTGTCGGCCTGGCTCACGGTGGGGACGCCCTTCGTTCAGCTCAAGCGGGCCGGCCTGTTGTTCTCGCGGCTGGGTCTGCTCGGCAAATCGGCTTACGTCGCGCTGGTCATGTTCTGGCTGAGCTTCCCGGCGCTCGTTTTCGTCATGGCCCACTATTTTCTGACCAACCCGTCGGCGTTCGACGCTCACCCCGATCGCGAGGTCCAGAACATCGCATTGATCGTTATCAGCCTCGTCGGCCTCGTCATCGTCGTGTTGGGGTGGCTGCCGTTTTTTGCCCTCTACCTCGTCCTGCGCGCAAACGCCAATCGCTTCGCACCACACTTTTCCAAGCGTCGGCTCGCATTCTGCAGCACACATCTGGCCCAACGCTGGTTGGCCTTCAATCACCGCGACGACGAGGCGATCCTCGGGCTCAAATCGCTCAAGATCCGGCGCTTCAACCTGTTCCCGGCCGACTTCGCGGTGGCTCCGCTGTCGCAGTTGTCAGTGTTCATCTGGCCGCTCTTGCTCCTCGTGTTGGCAGCAACACCGCCGGTCGGCGCGTATCTCGATCGGCTGAGCCCCGGTGCCGCCCAATACACGGAGAGCATTCCGGTGGTGCGCCACTTCATCCAGCTCGTCATGCTGCCGACCCAGTGGCGCCCGGCGTCGCTCTCCGCGCCCTGGATGCGGGACCTTTGGCTGGTAACGGTGGTGCCGCTCGTCCTCGTGGCATCGTGCATGGTCGTCGTCGTCATCGGCACGGCGATTGCCACCGTCGTCAGCCGCATCGCGAGCCGGCTGCTCGACCGCGTGACCTGGAGCCAGATCCAGCGCACCTCCATCGGCGGCGACGCGGCCGGCGAATACTTCGATGACATCCGCCCGGCACCCGCATGGGAGATGGTCCAGTACGCGACCCTGCCCCAGCCGATCGCCGACGAGATGAGCACCGTCAGCGATCGCGACGCTGCCGCCTCGCTGTCGAGGTTCCGTCGCACCTTGAACGACTTCGCGTTTTCGGAGTCCGGCCCCAACAAGGCCGATGCGCTGGGCCAATACTTGAGCTTCAACGAGCTCGTCCACACCGCCTACTTCCGCGTTCCCCGCTTCCGCAAGCTGGTCTGCTATGCGCTTGCCCGATCGCCGGGGTTCCGTGCCAGCGCGGCCTTCAAGAGCGACCCCGACTTCCCCCTGCTGGCGCGATGGCTCGACGAGATGCGAGCGCACCCGGAAGCGGCCGCAGCACCGGCGCAGCAGCCTGAATTGGCAGCCCAAACGATGCGTTGACGCGAGGGCGCGCGTGACTATGATGCCGCGCGCACTCGGGCCCGAGACATCGGACCCCGTGCCCTAGTGGTGGAATCGGTAGACGCGCTGGACTCAAAATCCAGTGTCCGCAAGGACGTGGGGGTTCAAGTCCCTCCTAGGGCACCACCCGCGCTTCCGGACTTTGATCCGGGCTTCGCGATCAGGCTCACGGCGTCGTGGGCGAGGCGCTTGCGCCGTACCTTCCAAGTGTTGTGCTCGGCCTACCGAGCAGTTGACCACACCGCCTAAGCAAATTTTTGCGTCTCCTCGAGTGCGTATTGCAGGCCGATCCGCAGGAGCGAGCGCCGCGCCTGCTGCGTGGCAAAGGCGGCATGGGCGGTTAGGGTGACATTGTTGAGCTGAGGCAACGGACTGCCTGTGGGAAGTGGCTCTTCCCCAAAGACATCGAGAGCAGCGTGCCGCACGTGGCCTGAGCGAAGAGCCTCAACCAGGGCGGCCTCGTCGACCAGAGCGCCCCGAGCAGTGTTCACGAGCATGGCGCCCGGTTTCATCTGTGCGATCCGAGCGCGGTCGATGAAATGACGGGTTTCGTCTGACAAGGCCAGGTGAAGTGAAACGACGTCGGCCGTGCTCAGCAAACCGTCAAGCGATTCGTAAGTGCAGGGCAGGGCTGCTTGAGGCGGACTTCGGTTCCATGCAATGACGGTCATACCAAGGGCATCCGCGACCCGGATGACTTCGGCGCCGATCCCGCCCGTTCCGATGACCCCAAGCCGCAAGCTCGAGAGCTCCAGCCCTTCTCGGGCCCGCCACTCACCGGCCCGGATCTCACGATCCATTTGTGCGATGTCCCGCAATGCGGCAAGCATCAGCGCAATCGTATGCTCCGCCACGGCTCGGTCGCCGTATCCCTTGATGGTCCTGATCCTCACGCCGAGCCGTTCGGCAGCCGGCAGGTCGATGTAGGACGCGGCGCTCGATCCCAGGAATACGATGCACTTCAGGTTGGGGGCAGACGCCTCGAGAGTGGATGCCGAAAGCCTCGCGCGACCGACGATTGCGATCGGCGCGGCGCGAAGGCGTTGCACGAGTTCGTCCGGTTGCGGATCGCCGCGAAAAACCCTGAGATTCGGAAGAATTTGTCCGAGCTCGCCGGACAAAAGATCCCACATGGCGGGGTGGCAATCGACAAAGGAGACGTTCATGTGCGCTCGGCCTTGATCCAGGATAATTCGTCGTATAATGATACAACACAGCGAAATACGATACAATGGCAGCGCAGCCAAAGTTTGGCACCTGGGAGCAGATGAACATGGATACCCCGGCGACGCGATCCTGCGCGGATGCGGTGGTCGAAACGCTGCACGGCCACGGCGTGGACACGATCTATGCCCTCCCGGGCATCCAGAACGATGCGTTGTTCAGCGCCTTGTTCGATGCCGGCGAGGCCATACGCGTTGTCCACACCCGCCACGAGCAGGGCGCGGCGTACATGGCGCTCGGCGCGGCGATGGCGACCGGCAAGCCCGCCGTCTACTCGGTGGTGCCTGGTCCGGGCTTTCTCAACACCACCGCCGCGCTGTGCACGGCCTACGCGGTCAACGCCCCCGTCTTCAGCCTGGTTGGCCAGATCGCCAGCGGCAACATCGGCCGCGGCGTTGGGCTCTTGCACGAGATTCCCGACCAGCTCGGAATCCTGAAATCGTTCACCAAATGGGCCGACTGCGTCATGAACCCGGCGGATGGCGGCCGCAAAGTCGCGCAGGCTTTCCGCGCGCTGCGCTCGGGCCGGCCGCGGCCGGTGGGGCTCGAGATCCCGCCCGACGTTCTGGCCGCCACCGGCGCATTCACCGCCGGGCCGCCGCTCGATGTCGAGCCGGCGCCGGCGCTGGACGAGGCCGCGCTCGAGCGCGCGGTGGCGCTGCTGAAGCGCGCCGAGCGGCCGATGATCTTCGTGGGCAGCGGCGCCCAGGATGCCGCCGACGCGGTGCGCCGCCTCGCCGAGCGCCTCGAGGCGCCGGTGACCGCCTACCGGACCGGCCGCGGCGTCCTCGATGATCGGCACCCGCTGAGCCTCACCTATCCGATGGCGCACCGGCTCTGGAAGCAGTGCGACGTCGTGCTGGCCATCGGCACGCGGCTCGAGATGCCGCAGACGCGGTGGGGCACCGACGACCGGCTGAAGATCATTCGCATCGACATCGACCCCTCGGAGCCCGACCGCATCGCCCCGCCGGACGTCACCTTGATCGGCGACGCGGCATCGGTCGCAACGCGCCTCGAGACGGAGCTCGCCGCGCTGCCGCGGCGCCCGTCACGCACCGACGAGCTCCAGGCTCTCAAAGCCCGCGTCGCCGCCGACATGGCCGGGCTCGAGCCCCAGCTCGGCTACCTGAAGGCGATCCGCGACGTGCTGCCAGACGACGGCATCCTCGTCGAGGAGCTGACGCAAATGGGATATGCCGCCCGCGTCGCTTTCCCCGTGCACCGGCCGCGCACCTTCCTGTCGAACGGCTACCAGGGCACCCTCGGCTGGGGCTACGCCACCGCTCTCGGCGCCAAGGATGCCAAGCCAGATATCCCCGTCGTATCGATCTGCGGCGATGGTGGGTTCATGTTCAACGTCCAGGAGCTGGCCACGGCGGTTCGCCATCGCATCCCCTTGGTGGCGATCGTCTTCAATGACGGGGCCTTCGGTAATGTTCGCCGCATCCAGACCGAGGTCTATGGCAATCGCGTCATCGCCAGCGATCTCACCAATCCGGATTTCGTGCGCCTGGCGGACAGCTTCGGGGTGAAGGGCGTGCGCGTGGAACGGCCCGAAGCCTTGCGGAGCGCGCTGGAGACGGCCTTTGGCGGCCGCGAACCCGTCCTCATCGAGGTGCCGTGCGGTGCGATGCCGAGCCCATGGCCGTTCATCACGCTGCCCAAGGTCCGCGGCTGATGGGCGTGCCGCAGGCAGAGCCGGTCGTCCAGGCCCTCCAGGCCGCTCTTCCCGCCGGCCGCGTCCGCATCGGCGAGGAGATCGGCCCGCGCCACCACAGCGACTGGACCAGGCTGCACCCCAACCGGCCGCGCGCGTTGCTGCTGCCGCGATCGACCGAGGAGGTTTCGTGCGCCCTCGCGATCTGCCACGCGCACGGCCAGGCGGTCGTCCCGCAGGGCGGATTGACCGGGCTCGCGGGTGGCGCCCACCCCGAGCCCTCCGAGATCGCGCTGTCGCTGGAAGCGATGTCGGGCGTCACGGAGGTGGACGCCGCGAACGCGACATTGACCGCACTGGCCGGCACGCCGCTGGAAGTGGTCAGCAAGCGGCTGAGGGCGCCGGCTTCCTGTGCGGACTGGATCTCGGCGCGCGCGGCTCGTGCACGATCGGCGGCAATGTCGCGACGAATGCCGGCGGCGTTCGTGTCGTGCGCTATGGCATGGCTCGTCAGCACGTGCTGGGGCTGGAGGTGGTGCTCGCGGATGGGACGATCGTCAGCTCGCTCAACACGATGCTGAAGAACAACAGTGGCTATGACCTCAAGCAGTTGTTCATCGGCAGTGAGGGAACGCTCGGCATCATCACCCGCGTCGTCCTGCGCCTGCTGCCGCCGACGCGGGGCAGCCAATGCGCGCTGCTCGGTGTCCGGAGCTATGCCGACGCCATCGATCTGTTGCGCCGTTCCGCGAGTGCGCTCGGCGGTACGCTGTCGGCGTTCGAGCTGATGTGGCCGGAGTTCTACACGTACATGACGACAGTGGCGGGCGTGCCGCCGCCGCTGGGCTCGGGGCACGCCGTTTATCTTCTTATCGAAGCCCAGGGCAGCGATCCTGAGGCCGATGCCGACCGTTTCGAGCGCTTCCTGGGCGGGCTTTACGAGAGCGGCGCCGTCCGCGATGCGGTGATTGCCCAGACGCTCGACGAGCGGGCCCGCCTGTGGGCGGTACGCGAGAACGTAGCCGAGTTCGGGCGGCTGATGCCGGGCCGCGCGACCTTCGACGTCAGCTTTCCGCTGGGCTGCATGGAGCAGGCGGTGGCGGCCATTCGCGAGGCGATCACCCAGGGTTGGCCGCAGGCGACCCGTCTCTTTCACGGCCATCTGGGCGACGGCAATCTGCATGTCGTCGTTCACGTGCCGGGTCTCGCGCGGCAGCCGCACGAGGAGGTCGAGCGAGTCGTCTATGAGATCGTCGGACGGTTCGGTGGTGCCGTCTCGGCCGAGCACGGCATCGGACGGCACAAGCGTGCCGTCCTGCCCCTGTCGCGCACGCCGCAGGAAATGGCCCTGATGCGCTTGCTGAAACAAACGCTCGATCCGAAGGGCATTCTGAACCCCAACAAGGTTCTCTGAGCGTCTCGGTTTTTCGCCCGCGGAGATGCTTCAGAGTCGAAGATCGCGGCCAAACACAAATTGACACGTTAGATCGTAATTCAATACAGTGTACTCCAAAGCGCGCGCCGAATAACATCGGGAAACAGCGCAGAACAACGTCTGGAGCGAGGTCTCCACTTCCATGAACGAGGCATCCATACTCTCCGCGGATTTCAAGGCGCGCCCCTACTGGTGGGAAGCGCTCGCACGCGATCCCTCCCGCGACGAGGCGGCTGCCGCTGAGCTGCCGCGCGCCGCAGACGTCGTCATCGTCGGCGCCGGCCTGACGGGGGTCTCCGCGGCCTGGGAGCTGGTGCGTGCCGGCCGCGACGTGGTCGCGCTCGACGCCGGAGAGCCCGGCGAAGGCGCGAGCTCGCGAAATGCCGGCATGCTCGGCCGAAACTTCAAGCACACCTTCAAAGGGCTGATCGAGGCGCACGGCCTCGATACGGCGCGAGCGTACTTCTCCGAGCTCCACGACATCTACAAGGGGGCGGTCGCACGCATCGACGAGGAGAAGATCGAGTGCGACTACCGCAAATGCGGCCGGTTCATCGGCGCGTTGTCGCCGTCGCACCATCAGCGTCTCGTGGAGGAATACGAGCTCAGGGCCAAGCACCTTGGCGAGGAGTTGACGCTCGTTCCCGTGGCCGAGGAGCTGGAGATCGGCTCGACCCGCTACTATGGCGGCGTCCACATCGTCGACAATGCCTCCATCCAGCCGGCCCGCCACTACGACGCCTTGCGTCGCCGGGCCGAGCGGGCCGGCGCGCGCCTCATCGCGCACACGCCGGTGAGCGCCGTCACGCGCGAGGGCAATCGCTTCTTGGTGCACACGGCGCGCGGATCGATATCGGCGCGCGATGTCCTGATCGCCACCAACGGCTACACGCGGCAGATCCTGCCCTGGTTCTTCAAGCGCCTCATCCCGATCAATGCGTTCATGATCGCCACCGAGCCGCTCTCCGACAATCTCGCGAAATCGGTGCTGCCCGCCCACCGCACCTACGCCGACAATCGCCGCACCGCGAACTACATGCAGTTGTCGCCCGACGGGAAGCGGCTCCTCTTCGGTGGCCGGACCGGGCTGCGGCCGCCATCCTTGAAGCAGCTCGCGGTCGATCTCCACCGCGAGATGGTCTTCCTGTTCCCGCAGCTCGAGGGCGTTAAAATCGAGTACGCCTGGACGGGGCGGTGCGCTGCGTCGGGCGACCTGTTTCCCCACACGGGGGTCCATGACGGGATGCACTATTCGATGGGCTATTGCTTCTCCGGCAATGCGATGGGCCCCTACCTCGGCATGAAGGCCGCCAAGCGCATTCTCGGCTCGTCCGATGCCGGCACCATCTTCGAGCGGCCGTTGCCGGGCGTGTTGTGGCCGGCGCGCCAGCAGCGGCTCATTCCGCTGGTGATGCACTACTATCGCTGGATGGACCGGCCGGTCGACAAGGCGCGCGCGGCCTAGGTGCTTCCGGTAAAGTGCGAGCCGGCTTTCCGATAGCGAGCAGAAAACTGCTGGCGCCCTCGCAAGCTGCGTCGCTTGGCGGATCCCGTGCCTCTTGAAGCGGGCCGGGGCGCCGCCAGGACCGGTGCGATCAATCCAATCCGGTGCGCGTGGTCCGCTCGATGTAGGCGCCATACCGCGACAGCGAGTAGGCGAAGACGAAGTAGATCGCGGCGACAAAGACCAGGACCTCGACGTAGAAGTCGCTCCATTCGCCGGATTGATAGGCGATGTTGCCGGAGCTGGTGAGCTCGAACAACCCGACAATGACGAGCACGGAGGTGTCCTTGAAGGCCATCACGATCAGGTTGATGGTGGACGGCAGGGTAATCTTCAGGGCTTGCGGCAGGATGATCAACGCCAGCACCTGCCACCTGCGTAGTCCAAGAGCGTCCGCGGCTTCATGCTGGCCGGGGGGAATGCTCTGCAAGCCACCTGCGATGACGACAGCCTGCAGGCACGCAAAGAAGAACGCGTAACCGATGATCACGCGATAGATCTTGTCGCCGGTGAGGCCGCTTGGCAGCACGAACGGAGCGAAGAACGCCACCGCGAAGACGACGCTGACGAGAGGAATGGATCGCACGACGTCGATGCAAAACAGCGTTACCCCACGGATCACGGGCAGCTTCGATTGGAGCGCCAGAGCGATCGCGATCCCGCCGGGGATGCTGATCAGGACAGTGCAGATGAAGACGAACAAGGTCAGGACGAGGCCGCCCCATTTATCGGTCGGGACGGGCGTCAGTCCGAGGATGCCGCCATACATGAGGACGAAGAAGGCGAGCGACCCCCCGCCCCAGATGACCAGCAGCCTCCCGGGGGTCCGCAGGGCCCCGACGCAGGAGAGCACGACCATCCCGATTGCCACGACGCAGGCCAGCGCCGATCGCCAGTGCTCCTCGAAAGGATAGAGACCGAACAGGATCAGTCGGTACCGCGCGTGAATGACCGACCAGCACGCTCCGCTGACGTCGTGACAGGCAGCCGACTGGTCGGCCTTCCAGATGCTGTCGATCAGCCCCCACCGCACGAGACGGAAAGCGGCCCAGCCGAGGAAGCCGAGGCAGGCGAGTGTGATCAGCGTCTCCCACCAGGATCCGAACAGCCGGCGCCTGACATCGGCCCATGAGACCGAGATTGCAAGCCAGCGCCGTCGGCCGGAGGCCTGCCCCATCCGGCTCATCACGGCGCCGTCGGCCGGCTGGGAGTTCATGGTCACGAGCGGCCCTTCAACGCGAATGCCCTGTTCAAATTGTGCATGCCCATGGCCAGCGCGTAGTTGGTGAAGAAGTACAGGGTCACCATGATCGCGAGCAGCTCGATGGTCTGCCCGGTTTGATTGATGCTGACCGATGTCACGGCGAACAAATCGGAATATCCGATCGCGGCGCCGAGCGAGGTGAGTTTCATCGTGAAGAGGTGCTGATTGCTGAGCGCTGGCAGAATGGCCCTGAGCCCGAGCGGAATGCGGATCTTCCATTCGATGAGCCAAGACGGCAGCCCGAGGGCGCGTCCCGCCTCGATCTGGCCCTTGCTGACGGACAGCAATCCGCCGCGCACGATCTCGCCGATGAAGGCGCTGCTGTAGAACGTGAGCGCGACGAACAGCGACAGAAATTCCGTGGTGAGACGTGCGCCGCCGACATAGCCGAAGCCGCGCAGGACCGGCCAGTCGACGCTGATGTGGGGGCCGGCCAGAGCGGCGATCGTGGCAAGGCTTGCGGCCGCGCCGGCCATCACGGTCCATCGCCGCCCCCGGAATCTTTTCCGGCTGCACGCGAAGGCGAAGCCGCCGAACGCCAGGGTGACGGCCAGGATCGTCCACGCCGCAACGCCATCGAAGACGGGCGAGGCGGTCACCAGGCCGCGATTGGACACAAATCCGATGCCAGCGAGGGACCAGGCTTGTCGCTCGCCCGGCAGATGCTTGAGCACGTTGTACCAGAAGAAGACCTGCAGGATCGCCGGCACGTTGCGGAACACCGCCACGTAGGCCGCGGCGATCTTGGCGAGCAGGTAGTTCCGGGAGATGAGAGCCAGGCCGAGCGCGAACCCGCCGAGCGTCGTCATCACGACGCAGAGGATGCCGAGCGACAGCGTGTTGAGGAGGCCGACGAGAAACGTCCACCAGTAGGGCGACTCCGGCGAGTGCGGAACGGGAGAGGTGGAAACGTTCCAGCTCGTCGGGCGCCAGAGAAAGTCGTAGCCGTAGGACAGCCCGAGCTTGGCCGTGTTGACATTGAACTGATAGACCATCGTTCCGACCGCCCCGATGATGACGGCGAGAAACAGGGCCTGGATGGCAATGCCCCTGGTCTTGCGAGACGTGTACAGGTCGCGGAGCATGGTGCCCGGCATACGGGTCGTCTCCTCCGTGGCGTGCGGCCGTGCGGGCGTAGGGCCTCGGCGTCCCGGCGCGCGGGTGGCCGCGCGCCGGGACGACATCTGCGTCAGTCGATCACCGGGGCGTACAGCAGGCCGCCCTGGTTCCACAGTTTGTTCAGCCCGCGAGGAAGCTTGTAGGGCGAGCCCATGCCCATCGTGCGGTCGTAGACTTCGCCGATGTTGCCGATGGTCTTGATGACCTTGTAGGCCCAATCCTCGGGCAGTCCCAGGGCCTTGCCGATGCCGGGCGTGACGCCCAGCAGGCGCTTGATGCGGATGTTGTCGCTGCCCTTCATCTCGTCGACGTTCTTGGACGAGATGCCGAGATCCTCCGCCTCGATCATGACCGCGAACGTCCAGTTGACGACATCGAGGAAGGCATCGTCGCCCTGACGCACGACCGCCGACTGCGGCTCGTTGGTCAGGATCTCGGGCAGGATGACGTGGTCGTCCGGGTTCTTCGCCTTGCCGACGCGGAACGTCGCGAGCCCGGGGCCCCACCCGATCAGCGCGTCGCACCGGTCGGCGAGATAGGCCTCTCGAGCCTCCTCGATCTTCTCCGCGGCGACGACCTTGTAGGCGAGCTTGTTGCGATTCATGAAGTCCACTAGCAGACGCTCGGTGGTGGTGCCCGCGATCACGCACACCGTCGCGTTGTTGAGCTGGGTCGCGCTGGTGATGCCGACCGACTTCTTGACCATGAACTGAGCGCCGCCGAAGAAGTACGGGTTGCTGAATTGGAACCCGAGAGCGCCGTCGCGTTGCAAGGTCCAGGTGGTGACCATCAGAACCACGTCGATGTCACCCGACTGGAGCGCGGGAAATCGCTGGGCGAAGCTCAGCGGCACCGGGCTGGCCTTGTCGGCCGATCCGAGAACCGAGACGGCCAGCGCCCGGCACAGATCGGCTTCGAGGCCTTTCCACTGCCCCTTGTCGTCCACTTCATAGAAGCCCTGGTAGCCGCCGGCCGGCGCGCTGCACAGCAGCTTGCCGCGCTCCTGGATCTTTTTCACCGTCGGGCTTTGGGCGCTCGCCGGTATGGCCAACGCCGCCCCGATCAGACCGGCGGCGAGCCCTGCAGCTTTCAGTAATCTGTACATCTCCACCTCACCCGATGTGGGAGGAGCCGACCAACCGGCTCGCCTACCCCATTCTGACGCTCATATCGTATTTTTGATTTATTGGTTCATATTACGCATAGGCGATGCAATATGCAATACGACATTCTCTTGAATGAGGAGTGCCATCGCGTCGGGCCTGTTTTGGCGGGTCAGGCGCAGGCATCGGCCCGTCTACGTCTTCGGGATGTCCCCGACCGGCACGGTGTAGTTGAGGGTCAGGCGTCCGCCGTCGGCATAAAGCGTCTGGCCCGTCATGTAGGAGGCCTCCCCGCTGGCGAGGAACGATACGATGGTGGCGATTTCGTCGGCCTCGCCCGCGCGCGCCATCGGCGTCCGCGACAGGATCATGCGATAGGACTCGGGGTTGGACAGCACGCTGGCGCGCGTCATGTCCGTCACGATGGTGCCCGGGCCGACGGCGTTGACCCGCACGCTCTTGGGCGCCAGCGACAGCGCGAAGATCTTGGTGAGCTGATTGATCGCCGCCTTCGAGATTCCATAGGGAACGCGGGTTGCAATGGCGAGCTCCGCCTGCATCGAGGACATGTTGACGATCGCCCCGCGGCCCTTGGCGGCCATCACCTTTCCCGCCTCCTGACAGCCGAACAGCGTGCCCTTGAGATTGACGCCCATGACGCGGTCGAACTCCTCCTCGGTGATGTCGAGGGGTGCGGCCGCCACGCTGGTGGCCGCGTTGTTGACCATGGTGTCGACGGTGCCGAACGTCGCCACCGTTTGCGCGATCAGGGCCGCGACATCGCGGCGGGAGCTGACGTCGCAGTGCACGCCGAGCGTCGACGCTCCGCTCGCGTCGAGATCGCGTGCCGCCGCCAGGACCTTGTCCGAATTGATGTCGGCCAGAACCACCTTGGCTCCCTCGGTGTGGAGCCGCTTGGCGCAGGCCAGGCCGATCCCTTGGGCGGCGCCTGTAACGACGGCGACAGTGTTGCGATGGCGCATTCTTGGCCTCGTGCGGCTTGCGTGGGTCGAAATACGAACCAGCGTATCGCAATATCGCTGGAGGTTTCAAGTCGTGGGTGCACCGCCGTGGCGTCGTGCGCGGCGCATGTCGTTCGGACGGACATCGATGGGCGACCACGGGCTAAGGAGCCCGTGCGCCGAGTGTTCTGCCGCGCGGGCATCGGCTCGGCCTCGATGCGGCGCGGCCGGACCTGCGGTGGAACCGCGAAAACCGCGATCGGTTTGCCCCGGCACCAGAACGCCATTGCCCGGCACCAGAACGCCATTGACAGAACAGTCGTTGTTATATTCAATACGACGTATCGATATATGCTCTAGCGACCGCAATTGATGCGCCAAGGCCGTTCCGGCTGGTGCCGGGGTCGCGTTGATCTCAGGGCGCCGCCACGATGATGAGCATTCCCCAGCCGCCAGCCGCCACCGCCTCGGGGGCATGGGAACTGCCGGAGGAGCTGGCCCTGCTCCGCGACACGGTTGCCCGGTTCATGCGCGAGGACGTGCGACCGGTCGAGGATCGCCAGCCGCACGATTGCTACGAATTGCCGGAGGCCGACCTTGCGGCTCTCCAGGCCAAGGCCAAAGCGCTGGGTCTGTGGTGCCTTGCCTCGCCGCAGGCCTACGGCGGCGGCGGCATCGGCCTGCTGGCCCAGGTGCTCGTCGCGGAGGAGGCGGCCAAGTGCAAGATGGGCGCCTACGTCCCGGCGTGCGGCGCCTTCGGCATCGACCCGCCGAGCGTGATCTGGCTCGGCAATGCCGCGCAGATCCAGAAGTACGGCGTCGCCGGCATCGCGAAGGGCAAGAAGTGTTTCGTCGCCATCTCGGAGGCGACCGGCGGAGCCGACCCGGCGCGCTCGATCAAGACGCGCGCGCAACGCAGCGGCGACCGCTACGTCATCAACGGCACCAAGATGTGGATCACCGCCGCCGGCAAGGCCGACTGGGGGCTGGTGTTCGCGCGCACCGGCAGCGACGGTGACCGCGGCGGCATCAGTTGCTTCATCGTCGATCGCGATATGCCGGGCATCACCGCCCGTCCGATCCCCGTCATCCGCTCCTACGCACCCTTCGAGGTCCACTTCGAGAACGTCGAGGTTCCGGCCGAGAACCGGCTCGGTGAGGAGGGCGAAGGGTTCGCGGTGTGCCAGAAGTGGCTGGTGCACGCCCGCGTTCCCTACGCCGCAGGCGTCATCGGGGTGGCCCAGGAAGCGCTGCGCCTCGCCATCGACTGGGTCCGTCAGCGCAAGGCTTTCAAGTCGACGCTCGCGGACAAGCAGGCCATCCAGTGGATGATCGCCGACTCCGAGATGGAGCTGCGCGCGGCGCGGCTGCTGACCTACCAGGCCGCATGGCACGGCGACCTCGGCCGCGACATCAAGATCGAGGCCTCGATCGCCAAGGTGACGGCGACCGAAACGGCCGGTCGCGTCATCGACCGCTGCGTCCAGATGTTCGGCGCGCTGGGCGTCGCCAAGGAGCTCCCCATCGAGCGGTGGTACCGCGAGCTGCGCATCAAGCGGATCGGCGAAGGACCCTCCGAGGTCCAGCGCATGGTGGTGGCGCGTCATCTCATCAGCAGCGCCGGCTGAGGTCATCGGGGGCGGGACGCATGGCTATCGACTTCGAAATCATCGACCGGATTGCCGTGATCACCATCAATCGGCCGGAGCGGCGCAACGCGCTCGACGTCGAGCACTACGCGGCCCTATCGGCCGCCTGGCAGCAGGTGCGCGACGATAGCGCCATCCACGCGGCGGTCATCACCGGCGCCGGCGACAAATCGTTCTGCGCCGGCGCCGACATCAAGTCGTTCGTCGGTCGCGAGGTCGAGCTTTCCGAGCTGTGGCTGACCCAGAAGGGCCAGCTCCTGAACCGCGGTCTCGAGATCTGGAAGCCGGTCATCGCCGCCGTCAACGGCGCCTGCGTCGGGGGCGGCATGACGTTGTTGCTGGCGACCGATATCCGGGTTGCCGTGACCGGCGCCATCTTCAGCCTCGCCGAGGTCAAGCGCGGGATCATTGCCGCCAACGGCGGCACGCAGCGCATCATGCAGCAGCTCCCTTACGCGATCGCCATGGAAATGCTGCTGACCGGCGACAGCATCGACGCCGACACGGCGCTCCGCTGGGGGCTGATCAACAAGGTGGTCGGCCCCTCGGAGCTGCGCGATGCCGCGCTGGCCTATGCGCGCCGCATCGCCGCCAACGCGCCATTGGCGCTCCAGGCCGCCAAGGAGCTGGCCATCCGGTCGCGCGACATGGATCTGGCGACCGGCCTGCGCATGGAGCAGCTCGTCAACCGCATCCTCCACCACTCGGATGACACCGCCGCCGCCAAGGCAGCCTTCGCCGAGAAGCGCACGCCGACGTTCAAGGGCCGGTGACGCCATGTCCGATCGCACATCGCCGACGCGTCAGGCCGAGTCGCCGCTGTCGGGCATCCGCGTCCTCGACCTGACGCAGATCTACAACGGCCCCTACGCCACCTTCCTGATGGCGATGGCTGGCGCCGAGGTCATCAAGGTCGAGCCGCCGGGCGGCGAGTTCCTGCGGCGGCGGGACGCGCGCAGCGGTGCCGGCGTGCCGTTCGCCATGCTCAATGCGAACAAGCGCTCCATCTCGCTGAACTTGAAGGCGCCGCGCGGACGCGAGCTTTTCCTCGAGCTGGTGCGCTCCGCCGATGTCGTCGCGGAGAACTACGCACCGGGCGTGATGGATCGCCTGGGCGTCGGCTATGACGCTCTCCGCGCCGTCAATCCGAAGATCATCTATGCCGCGGGCAGCGGCTACGGCAACGACGGTCCCTACCGCAACTACCCGGCGATGGATCTCACCGTGCAGGCGATGTCCGGTGTCATGAGCATCACCGGCTTTCCGGACAACGCACCCGTGAAGTCTGGCGCCGCGCTCTGCGATTTCTTCGGCGGTGTCCATCTCTACGGCGCGATCGCGACGGCACTGTTCCATCGCGAGCGGACCGGCGCGGGCGGCCGCATCGAGGTCGCCATGCTGGAAGCGGTCTATCCCTCGCTCGCCTCCAGCATCGGCATGGTCTACGGCGAGCGCGACGACATCCCCTTCCGCACCGGCAATCAGCACAGCGGGCTGTCGCTGTGCCCCTACAACGTCTACCGAGCCAAGGACGGCTTCGTCGCCATCATCTGCAACAACGACAAGCATTGGACGAACCTGCTGAAGGCCATGGGCCGGCCAGAGCTCGCGACCGATCCGCGGATGGCGACCATGCGCGATCGCGTGGCCAACATGGCGGTGGTCGATGAGATGATCTCCAATTGGACGGCGACCTTCTCGCGCGATGCGCTGTTCGACGCTCTCGTCGCCCATCGGGTTCCGTCCGCCCCCGTCCGGGATCTCCCCGAGGTCATTGCCGACAAGCACATGCACCAGCGCGGCATGCTGTTCGAGATCGCCCATCCCCACTACGGCGAGATCACCGTCTGCCGCAGTCCGATCAATCACGCTGGTGCGCCGCAGCCGGAGTATCGCGCCAGTCCCGCCTACGGTGTCGACAATGCGGCGCTGTACGGCGGCGAGCTCGGGCTCGCGTCGGCGGAGATCGAGGCACTGCACCGCGAGGGCGTGATCTGATGCGCGGGAAAGCGGTGATCGCAGGCGTCGGCCACACCGCCTATGGCAAGCATCCGGGGCGGGACCGGGTGTCGCTGATCGTGGAAGCGTGCCGCAACGCGCTCGCCGATGCCGGCCTCGCCAAGGACATGGTCGATGGCGTTCTCGTCAAGATGGCGAATTCGGAGCCCTCTATTCTCTATGGGCAGAAGGTCGCCGAAGCGCTCGGCCTGCGCCCCAAGGTCGGCTGCGCGCTGGACCAGGGCGGAGCCGCCAACATCGCCCTCATCAGCTACGCCGCGATGGCGATCGACGCCGGCCTCATGGACATCGCCATCGTCTGCTACGGCGACACCCCGCGCACCGGCGACCGCAAGGTCTACGCCCGTCCGCGTGGCGACGATGCGGTCTACGGCTGGTACTCGACCGCGGCCGGCTACGCGCTGCTGCATCAGCGCTACAAGCAGCAGCACAAAATTCCGGACGAGGGCTTCGGCGCGGTGGCGGTCGCTTGCCGGGAAAACGGCGCCCGCAATCCCCATGCGCACCTGCGCAAGCCGATCACGCTCGACGAGTACATGGCTTCGCCGTTCGTGGTCGAGCCGCTGCGGCGGGACGACTGCTGCCTGCTGTCGGACGGCGCCGCCGCGGTCATCGTCATGTCGGCCGCGCGCGCTCGCCAGCTCGGCATCGCGGCCGCCGTGCCGATCCTCGGCTTCGGTCAGGCGCAGGAATCCTGGGACGTCCATCTGCGCGCCGATCTCACGCGCACGATGGCGGCGCACTCGGCCGACGTGGCCTTTCGGATGGCCGCGATGGAACGGCGCGATATCGCAGTGGCCCAGCTCTACGATTGCTTCACGGTCACGCCGCTGGTCACGCTGGAGGACTACGGCTTCTGCAAGCCGGGCCAGGCCGCGCACTTCGCGGCCTCGGGCGGCCTCGCGTCCGGCGGCGCGCTGCCGCTCAACACCAGCGGCGGCCTGCTGTCGGAGACCGGCACGCCAGGTCTTCAGCTCGTGATCGAGGGCGTGCGGCAGATGCGCGGCGACGCCAACCTGCCGGTCGCAGGCAGCGGCGCCTGCATCGTCAGCAATCAGGGCGGAACGATGCACACCCACGCCACGCTGATCCTCGGGAGGGCCGGATGACCTTTCCTCAGCCGGAGATCACGCCGGTGAATGCGCCGTTCTGGAGCGGCCTGAAAGAGGGTCGGCTGCTGTTCCAGGAGTGCAAATCTTGCCGGCATCGCTGGCTCCCGCCGCGCGAAGCTTGCCCCGCATGTCTCGGCGGTGATGTCGGGTGGCAGGCCTCGGCCGGCGCCGGCAAGGTCGTAAGCTGGGTCGTCTATCACACCGCCTATCACGAGGCCTTCAAGGACCGGCTGCCCTACAACGTCACGTGCGTCGAGCTCGACGAGGGGCCGCGCCTGCTGACCAATGTCGTCGGGAGCGACGCGGCCTCGGCGCTGGCCATCGACGCGCGCGTCTCCCTTTGCATCGAGCATGAAGGCGCCCTTGCCGTTGCACGCTTCAGGCTGGCGCCGCCGGGGTGATAGTCATCTGGGGCAAGCCCGATCGTCAGGAGCAACCAAGACCATGTCCAAGACCCTCCCGAAGTTCATCGTCCTCAACGGCAAGATCGTCCCCTATGGGGAAGCGACGACCCACGTCATGTCGCCCGCGGTCAAGTACGGGCTGTCGGTGTTCGAGGGCCTGCGCGCCTATTGGAGCGAGGCCGATCAGGATCTCTACATCTTCCGCCTCAAGGACCATACCGATCGCCTCGTGCAGTCGATGAAGCTGCTCCGGTTCGAGGCGGACTTCTCCGGCGCCGACATCGACGCGGCGACGATCGAGCTGCTGCGGCGCAACGGCATCAAGGCGTCGGCCCACATCCGCACCACCGTCTATCTCGACGGCATGGGCGAGCAGCAGGCCACCGGGCCGGTCAGCTACTCCATCTCGGCGCTCGAGCGGCCGCGTGCGGCTAAGGTCGACAAGGGCATCCGCTGCCAGATCAGCTCGTGGATGCGCATGGCCGACAACGTCATGCCGCCGCGGATCAAGTGCGGCGGCAACTACGTCAACGGCCGCCTGGCGCGCTATCAGGCGATCAAGGACGGCTACGACGAGGCGATCATCCTCAACACGCTGGGCAAGGTCGCGGAAGGCCCCGGAACCTGCATCTTTTTTGTGCGCCGGGGCGAGCTCGTCACGCCGGACCTGGCCAGCGGCATCCTCGAGAGCATCACCCGCGAGACGGTGCTGACCCTGGCACAGGGGCTGGGCATCAAGACGTCCGAGCGCATGGTGGACCGCACCGAGCTCTACGCGGCGGACGAGGTGTTCATGGTCGGCTCGGCCGCGGAGATCGTGCCGGTGGTCGACATCGACGGCATCGCCATCGGGGCGGGCGCACCGGGCGAGACCACCAAGCGGCTGCAGGCGGCCTACTTCGACGCCGTGACCGGTGTCGGTACGCGGCGGCCGGGCTGGCTGACACCGGTTTACAAGGGCCGATGACGCACCTCCCCACCAGGGTCAGGTCGCTGCGGGCGGGGAGCAGGGTCACTGCCGCCGAGCTGGCCGCGCTCGCCGCCGACATCCTGCGCGCGGCGGGTGTTCCGGTGCGCGATGCGGAGCGGGCGGCGGGGCTGTTGGTCGAATGTCAGCGGCGCGGCATCGACAGCCACGGCATCGCCCACCTGCCCGTCTACGTTCGCCGCATCGCGGCTGGCGCCATCGCGCCGGCCGCCGTCCCGCGCGTCATCCGGTCGAGTGCCGCGGCTTCGATCATCGACGGTCGCAATGCGCTGGGCATGCTGGTGGCGCTGGCGGCCCTTGAGGAAGCATGCGCCCGCGCCAAAGCGGCCGGGGTCGGCGCCTGTGCGGTCCGCGACAGCAACCACTTCGGAGCGGCCACCCCGCTGGTCGAGCGGGGCGCGCGCGATGGCTTCATCGTGCTGGCGCTCTCCAACGCCGCCCCGACCATGGCCCCGTGGGACGGCCGCGAACCTATTCTCGGCACCAACCCCCTGGCAGCGGCATTTCCCCGCGCGGGCGGCGACCCCATCATCATCGATATGGCGACAAGCGCCGCGAGCCGCGGTCGCATCCGCGACGCCGAAAAGCGCAACGAGGCGATACCCGACACATGGGCGCTCGATGCAGCGGGACGGCCGACGACGGATGCCACGGCGGCGCTCGCCGGCACCGTGCAGCCGCTGGGCGGCGCCAAGGGCTATGCGCTGACGTTGCTCATCGAGCTGCTCTGCACGGCATTGTCCGGCGGGCGGCCGGGCTTCGAGGTTCTCAATCCCCACGATTCAAAGCCCGAGGCGGCGGGCACCAGCCATCTGTTCCTGGCGTTCGATCCTGAGCATTTCGGCGGACGCGATGCGGCGACAAGCCTGGCCGCCACCCTTGGCCATCGCATTGAGACCAGCGCGCCGGTGGCAGACAAGGCCCCGCGCCTGCCTGGTGCGCGCGGTGCGGCGGCGGCCGCCGAGCGCGATCGCGAGGGCATTCCCGTGACCGGCACACTGATCGCCCACCTGCAAGGCGCGTTGAGTGCGCTCGGCAAAATCACGCGCGCGTAATCCAAGGAGCGACGGTTGGCTTACCAGATTGCAGTCGATGTCGGCGGAACCTTCACGGACGGCGTCCTTCTCGATGATGCGACGGACACCATCCGGGTCGCCAAGGCGTTGACCGCGCCGTCGGATCCGGGGGAGGGCATTGCCCGCGTCGTCGAGATGCTCTTGTCCCAGCGGCCGAAGGATGCAGGCGTCGTGAGCCGTGTCGTCCACGGCACGACGCTGATCACCAACACGCTGCTCGAGCGCTCCGGCGCCAAGGTCGCGCTGGTCGTGACGCGGGGCGTCGAGGACGCTTTGGATATCCGCCGCGAGATGCGCTACGACACCTACGATCTTGCCGCGACCTTTCCCGAGCCGCTGGTGCCGGCCGAGGCGCGATTTCCCGTCGACGAGCGCCTTGGCCCCGACGGCAAGGCGCGCCGCCCCCTCGATCCGGCCGAGATCGGCGCGCTCGCCGAGCGCCTCGCCCGCACCGACGTCTCGGCCGTCGCCATCTGCTTCCTGCATGCGTGTGTGAACGGTGCGCACGAGCAGGAGGTTGCCGCCGCCCTGCGCCGCGCGTCGCCGGATCGGGCCTACTCGCTGTCGTCGGAGGTGGCGAGCGAGGTCGGCGAATACGAGCGCATGTCGACCGTAGTTGCGAACGCCTACGTTCAGCCGATGGTCGGGCACTATCTCAATGTGCTCAGCTCGCGGCTGTCGAGCCTCGATGTCGACGGCCGGTTGGACATCATGGTGTCTCATGGCGGCTTCACCGAAGCCGCCATCGCCGCCCGGTATCCCATACGCCTGCTCGAATCCGGGCCCGCCGGCGGTGTGCTGAGCGCCATCAACTGCGCCAGCGCCGAAGGGGCGAGCCGGGTTCTTGCCTTCGACATGGGGGGCACGACGGCCAAGTCCTGCGTCTGCGTGGACGGGGCGCCGGCGATCACCCACGTGTTCGAGTTTGCGCGTGTGCGCCGGTTCAAGCGGGGCAGCGGTCTGCCGGCAGTGTCGCCGAGCATCGACCTCATCGAGATCGGCGCCGGCGGCGGCAGCATTGCCCGGGTCAGTGCGATGGGCCTGATGCAGGTCGGGCCGGAGAGCGCCGGCTCGGAGCCGGGGCCCGCCTGCTATGGCCGCGGCGGCACAGCCCCCACGGTGACCGATGCGGACCTCGTCCTCGGCTATCTCGATGCCGGCACGTTTCTTGGCGGCACCATGCCGCTCGACGGTGCGAAGGCCAGGAAGGCCCTCGGCGCCCTCGGCGAAAAACTCGGCCTCACGATCGAGGAGACGGCCTGGGGCATCAACGACATCGTCAACGAGAACATGACGGCCGCGGCGCGCACGCACATCGCCGAGAACGGCCACGACGCACGGACGTTCACGCTGGTTGCGACCGGCGGCGCCGGCCCGGTCCACGCGGTGGAGGTTGCCCACCGCTTGCGCATACCGCGCGTGCTCTGCCCCATCGCGTCTGGCGTCGGCTCCTGCCTCGGCTTTTTGGCGGCGCCGGCGCGTGCCGACCGCTCCTGGTCGCGGCTCGAGCCGGTCGCGACGTTCGATCGCGCCGATTTCGCGGCGCGCATGGCGACGGCGCGTCGCGCCATCGCCGAGGATCTGGCGCGCTCCCGGGTGACCGCCGACATGATCCGATGGAGCACGGCCGCCGAGGTGCGCTATCTGGGCCAGGGCGCCACCGTCGAGATCGAGTTTGGCGATGCCACCCCCGAAGCGCTCACGCCGGAGGAATTGCAAAGCCGCTTCGAGGCGGACTACCGCCGCCTTTTTGGCCGGACCGTTCCGGGCGGTGTGCCCGAGGTCGTGACGTGGCGCGTGTCGGGTCAGTCGCGGCGCCAGCAGCGGCGCTATGCGTTCCCTGAGCGCAAGCCGGGCGATCGCTCCGCCAAGCCCGTCGGCGAGCGGCAGGTCTACTTGCCCGCCAGGAAGCGCTATGCCGCCGTGCCGGTGTTCGAGCGGTATCGCCTGCCGCCGGGAACGGCGCTTGCGGGCCCGGCGCTCATCGTCGAGCCGGAGTCGACACTGGTCGTCACCCGGCCGGCGCGCGTCGAGGTGCTCGCGAGCGGAACCATCCAAGTGACGCTGGAGAACCCCACATGAGCGGCGCCATGCGAGCCTTGGACCCGGTGACGATCGAGATCCTGTGGACACGCCTGATCAGCGCGGTCGACGAGGCGGCGGCCACCTTCGTGCGCACGTCGTTCTCCACGCTCGTGCGCGAGGCCAACGACTACGCGGTCGTATTGACTGATCGGCACGGCCGCAACGTCGCCCAGTCATCCCAAAGCATTCCGTCGTTCATCTCGACCATGCCGGTCACGATCCGGCACTTCATCGAGGAGTTCGGCATCGAGAGCATGCGCGAGGGCGATGCGTTCATCACCAACGATCCCTGGATCGGCACCGGCCATTTGAACGACGCGAGCCTCGCCGCCCCGATCTTCCGCAACGGCGAGGTCATCGGGTTTGCCGGCGTGGTGAGCCATCTGCCCGATGTCGGAGGGCGTTTGCGCAACGCGGCCAACCGGGAGCTCTTCGAGGAGGGTCTGCAGATCCCGCCGATGCGCTTTCTCGATGCCGGCGAGCCCGACCCCGTTCTCGTCAAGCTGATCCGCGCCAACGTCCGCGTGCCCGAGGAGACCATGGGCGACATCTGGGCCCAGGTCTCGTGCTGCAAGCGGCTCGCCGAGCGGCTCAATGTGCTGGTGGAGGAGACCGGCATCGACTTCGACGCGTTCTCCGGCGGGATCATCGGCCGGACCGAGAAGGCCATGCGAGAGGCGATCGCCGCCGTTCCGGACGGCGTGTACCGCTATGTGGTCGAGAACGATGGTCCGGCCGAAATGCCGGATGGGGTGATCCGCGTCGCCTGCGCGGTGACGGTTGCAGGCGATCGGATCTCCGTCGACTACGCCGGCTCCAGCGATCAGGTGAGCCTGGCGATCAACACCGTTGCGAATTACACGTTCGCCTACAGCGCCTATGCCCTCAAGGCCCTGCTTGCGCCCTGGGTCCCCAACAACGAGGGCAGCTTTGCCGCCATGTCCGTGACGGCACCCGAGGGGTCCATCCTCAATCCCTCGCGGCCGGCGCCGTGCGGCGCGCGCGGGATGATCGGCCATCTGCTCCCTCCGGCCATCTTCGGGGCACTCGCCGAGGCTCTTCCCGGCCAGGTGCAAGCTGCCCCGGGATCGCCGTCCAACAACGTCCAGCTCGCCAGCCTCAAGGGCAACGTGCGCTACGCCGTCAACGCGTTCATCGGGGCAGGGCAGGGCGCGAGCGCGGCGCAGGCAGGCGTGTCGGCGATCAGTTTCCCCAGCAACCTGTCGAACACGCCGGTCGAGGTGCTGGAGTCGCAGGCACCGATCGAAGTGAAGGTGCGCGGCGTTCGCCGCGGTTCGGGCGGGCGTGGCGCACGCAACGGCGGCGACGGCATCCGGTTCGAGTTCGAGATGTACGGCGACAATCCTGCCATCGCGTCCTTCATGGTCAATCGCGTGCGGCGGCCGGCACCCGGATTGTTGGGCGGGGAGGCAGGAGCCCCGGCCACATTCGAGATCAACAACAAGGCATCCGAGCCGTCGGGCCAGTATGTGCTGCGCAAAGGCGACACCGTGCTGATCGAGACCGGCGGCGGTGGCGGGTTCGGGAAACCCGAATGATTGATCCGCGAGGATCTAAAGCGATTGGGCAATTGACGAGGACGACATGACCCCGTGCATCATCACCGTAGCCATCACCGGCTCCGTACCACGCAAGAAGGACACGCCGGCGGTGCCGGTGGCGGTTGCCGAGCAGATCGAGTCGACGCACCAGGCATTCGAGGCCGGTGCATCGCTGGCCCACATCCATGTGCGTGACGACGACGAGAACCCGTCCTCCGATCCCGACCGCTTTGCGGCGGTCCAGGACGGCATCCGGAAACATTGTCCGGGAATGATCATCCAGTTTTCGACGGGCGCCCGCGGCCGCAAGCTCTCGGACCGCGGCGGCATGCTGCATCATCGGCCCGACATGGCGTCGCTGGCGACCGGGTCCGTCAACTTCCCGACCTTCATCAACGAGAACCCGCCCGACTTCATCCGCGATCTGGCGCGCACGATGCTCGAGCACGACGTGAAGCCGGAGTGCGAGATCTTCGATCTGGCGATGCTCTACAACGCCGCCGACCTTGTTCAGGAAGGCCTTCTCAAGTCCCCGCCCCACGTCCAGTTCGTGTTCGGCGTCAAGAACGCCCTTCCGGCGCGGCGGGACATCCTCGAGTTCGAGGTGGGCCAGCTCAAGAAAATCCTGCCCGACGCCACGTGGACGGCCGCAGGCCTCGGCCGCCATCAGCTCGATGTCAACCGCTGGGCGCTCGAGATCGGCGGGCATTGCCGCACCGGCCTCGAGGACAACATCAAGTTCGACAAGACCCGCCTCGCCAAAAGCAACGCCGAATTGGTCGCCCGGGTCGCGACCCTGTGCGCGGAGTATGGCCGCCGCCCGGCGACGGCCGCGGAGGCCCGCGCCATCCTCGGTCTCGAGCCGTATCCGTCGCGTGCCAAGCCGTGAGGCTCCGGTCGAAATCGTAAAGCGCAGCCCCTGAACGTCGCAGTGGAGGTTCCTTCGTGACCCAAGCCGGCAAAAAGATCGCAAAGCCCGTCGCAATCGTGACGGCCGCCAGCCGCGGCATGGGCGAGGGGATCGCGCGCGAGCTCGCCCGGCGCGGCTACCGCCTCGCCCTGATGGCGCGATCCGACAGTGTGCTGGGACTGGCGCAGGAGCTCGGCGGCGTCGGGCTGCAAGGGTCGGTTGCCGAGGCGCGCGACCTCGAGCGGCTCGTCGCGATGGCGCGCGACCGCTACGGCCGGATCGATGCGGTGATCAACAACACGGGCCATCCGCCCACAGGCGACATTCTGTCGATCACGGATGAGGACTGGTACGCCGCCCTCGACCTGCTCGTGCTCAATATCGTGCGCATGAGCCGGCTGGTCACGCCGGTGATGCTGGAGGCGGGCCGCGGCGCCATCGTCAACATCTCGACGATCGGTGCCATTCAGCCCGACGCCCGGTTCCCCTTGTCGGCCGTGCTGCGCGCGGGGCTCGCCAACTTCGCCAAGATGTTCGCGGATCGCTACGCCGCGCAGGGGCTGCGCATGAACAACGTGCTCCCCGGCCGGATCGACAGCTATCCCCAGCCGCCGGAGCGGGTCGCCGAGATTCCCGCCAGGCGCATGGGGCGGGTTTCCGAGATCGCCAACGCGGTGGCGTTCCTGGCATCCGAGGATGCGAGCTACATCAACGGGCAGAGCTTGGTCGTCGACGGCGGCCTGGTGCGTGCGACCTGAGCGAGCCGTGCCCCATCGGCACCGGCTTCATCATTCCATGGAGGACCTGACGCGATGACGGACCTGTTTCGCAAACTGCATCACATCTGCATTGTCGTTCGCGATCTCGACAAGGCCGTCGCCTATTATTCCGCGCTGGGGATCGGGCCCTGGCAGGACCTGCCCAGGAGCACCCACTACGCGAGCCTCAACCTCCCGAGCGAGGCGGCATTCCGCGCCCTCAAGTACAAGTTTGCCAACATCGACAATATTCAGTTCCAGCTCTGCGAGCCCCCGGCGATGGATTGCCCGCAACGGCGATTTCTCGACACCCACGGCCAGGGCGTCTTCCACCTCGGTTTCGACGTGACGGACTGCGACGCCGGCGAGGCGACCGCCAAGTCGGCCGGGCTCGCGGTCATGATGGGCGGGCGGCGTCTGAACGGCAGCGGCTTCACGTATTTCGACACGCCGGATCAGGCCGGCGTCATCTTCGAGATCCGTTCGCCCGCTAAACCATGAGCAGGTGCAGCATCCGCATTATCGTATAGTGATCTGAATCAATTGACTGGGATCACTATTTGATATAACTCAACGCCGCCCGATGTGGGCTTCCGACTCGGACCGGCGCTGCAGTGAATGAGCACTACCCTCAAGAAATGCCTGCGAATTCTGGAATCGCTCGCGACCTCGGACGTGCCGCGCGGCATCTCCGAGCTCGCCCGCGAGATCAATCTCAACAAGAGTGCGGTGCAGCGCATTTTCCAGACGCTGGCGGAGGAAGGCTATGTCGAGAAGGCGTCGGATACCGCGCGCTATCGTCCGACATTGCGGTTGTGGGAGCTCGGATCCCGCGTCATTGCCCAGAACGAGGGCCGCAGGCTGATCCACCCCATTCTGCGCTACGCGGCCAAGGTATCGGGCCTCACCGCCTATCTGGCGTGGGCGGATTATCCCGACATCATCTACCTGGACAAGATCGAGGGCGAGAAAGGCCGGGCGAATTCCTCCGATCCGGGGCTGCGCATACCGATGTATCTGACGGCCTCCGGCCGGGCGGTTCTCGCCTTCATGGATCCCAAGCAGATCGACGCGGTGCTGGCCAAGATAAAAAAGGATGGCGGCCCGGGGGATCAGGGCTCGGTCGAGGGGCTGCGCGGCGAGCTCGCAGCCATCCGAAACCGGCTGTTCGCGGCCACCGAGCGCGGCTCGACGGTGAAGGTCAGCAGCATTGCGGCGCCGGTGTGGGCCAGCGGCCCGACCCCGGTCGGCTCGATCGTCCTGACGAGCGACTCGACGACCCTCCCCCGGTCGGACTTCGACCGTGTCGGCGCCATCGCCACCAATGTCGCCGAGCAGGCGACCCGCGTCCTCGGCGGCAGCTATCCCATCGCCGTCGGCGAGGCGCCTTAGCCGGGGCACGTGGCGACCAGCGTCATCCCTGGGACGGCGGCCGCTTGATCAGCGTCCAGACGTCGGGGAGGTCCCCGACGGGAACCTCGATCAGCCCGGGTGCGCCGGCCTCGAGCATGGCTTCGAGCGCCGTCTGAAGCTCGCCCGCCGTTTCCGCCCGCGCCGCCGCCACGCCGAACGATCGCGCCAGCGCCACGAAGTCCGGATTCGTCAGCTCGGTTGCGATGTGGCGCGCGCCGAAATTCTTCTTTTGGATCAGCTTCACGTTGCCGTAGGTGCCGTTGTTGAACACGATGGCGACGACGGGAATGTTGTGATGCGCCGCCGTTGCAAGCTCCTGCACATTGAACAGGAAGCCGCCGTCCCCCGCGAACGCGATGACCTTTCGCTTCGGATTTCCGATCTGCGCGCCGAGCGCGGCCGGATAGGCCCACCCCAGCGTCGCCTGATAGCCTGGAAGCAGGTAGCTGCGCGGCGTGTGGACCGGCAGGCCGAACCGCGCGTACACCCCGAACTGCGTGATGTCCGACACGATGATCGCGTCCTCGGGCAACGCGGCGCGGATCGCCCGTGCGTAGCCAGCCACCGGTTCGAGCCCGTCGAGCAGGCCGCGAATGCGCGCCTTGATCGCGGCGGGATCGTCCGTCCGGGCGGGCGGCGCGTGATCTGACAACGCCTCCGCGAGCGCGGCAGCGCCGGCCGCCGCCGAGGTGACGAGGGTTTGCTGCGCCGGTTTCGGCTTCGTGGCCTGCACGGGATCGATGTCGATGCGCACGACTGCAAGCTCGGGCCGGCCCCACGCGAGGCCCGGCGTGGAGAACCGCGTACCGATCGCGATGACGAGATCTGCCGTCTCCCACAGCTCCTGGCCATCGAGCATGTTGAACGCGCGCGGGTGCCGGTCGGGCAGAATGCCTCTGCCGTTCTGCGTCATGATCACCGGCGCATTGATGCGATCGGCGAGAACGAGAATTTCGGCGCCGGCATCGACGGCGCCGCCGCCGATGTTGAGGATCGGGTGGCGTGCCTTGCGGATCAGGGCAGCGATCGCCTCGACTTGGGTCGGATCGGGCCGCGGCGCGGGAGCCGGCTGCCGCGGCTCGCACGCCGCGACCATGGCCGATTGCCCCATGATGTCCGGAGCCATCTCGAAGACGGCGGGGCACGGGCGGCCCGATCGCATGTGATGGAATGCGGAAGCGATCAGCTCGGGCACCTCGGCCGGCTGGTTCGCGCGCTCCACCCAGTCGACGATCCCACGCGCGACCATCTGCTGGTCCTTGAGCTCGTGCGGCATCCCGATGCCCAGGCCGATCTTGGAGGACGGGATCTGGCCCGTCAGGGCGAAGACAGGCAGGTTCGCTGCCTGGGCATCCGCCAGCGCCGTAAGAGAGTTGAGGAAGCCGGGGCCTGGCACCACCGTGTAGACGGCGGGACGCCCCGTGGATTGCGCATAGCCCATGGCCATGTAGGCCGCACCTTGCTCGTGCCGGGTATGGATCACCCGCAACTCGTTGCGGCGGTGATAGAAGGCGTCGAAAAGGTTATCGAGCTGGATCCCGGGAATTCCGAAGATCGTATCGATGCCGTGCGCGATGAGGCTATCCGCAATCGCCTCGCCTCCGGTCAGTCGTCGTGTCTCGGGTGCGCGCATGCGAGATCCCTTTCAGCCGGCAAGATAGGTGGTTTTGCCACGCGAGAAGAAGCGTGGGGCTTCGGTGCCCTGCTCGGCGCCGCCGAAACCGGAAAGGCGCGTCCCCTCGAAGGGCGCGTGCATGTCCGCGCCGCTGGTCGTCTGGTTGACCGCAACAATCCCGGCAACGCTCTCCCGCTGAAAGCGTCGGGCGGTCGCGATCGACCGTGTGGCGATTCCCGAGGAGAGACCGAACGCGGTCGCATTGGACACCGCGATGGCGGCGTCGAGATCGGCAACGCGAATGATCGATGCGACAGGGCCGAAGATCTCGTCCTGGTTCAGCGCCGAGGCAGGATTGTCGTCGCGGAGCAGGACAGGAGCCGAGAAGTGACCGCGCGTGGTGGCGATGACTTTCCCCGAGGCGAGATGCGACGCGCCCTCGGCCATCCCGTGATCGACCATGCGCGCGACACGCTCAACCGCCCCAGCTGAGATCACGGGACCCAGGTGGACATCGGCGGCGCCGGACGCACCGGCCTTGAGCGCGGCCACCGCACGTGTCATGCGGTCAGTGAACGCATTGGCGATGGCGTCCTCGACGATGATCCGCGAGGTTGCCGTGCATTTCTGGCCGGCGCCGAAGAAAGCGCCGGAGACGCACAGCGCGACGGCCTTCTCGATGTCGGCGTCGGCGGCCACGACAAAGGCGTTCTTGCCTCCGAGCTCGAGCTGCAGGGGAAGCAGGCGCCCCGCCACGGCTTCGGCAACGCGGCGCCCGGTCGTGAGTCCGCCGGTGAAGGACAGCGCGTCGATCCCGGGGTGGGTCGCGAGCGAGAATCCGGTACTGCCTCCGCCGTGCACCATATTGACGAGGCCCGGCGGCGCGCCGGCCTCGGCAAGCGCTTCAAGGACGAGGGAGATCAGCGTCTGCACGCAAACCGGCGCGTGCTCGGACGGCTTCAGCACGACCGCATTTCCCGTCATCAGCGCCGGCGCCAGCTTCCACGCGACGATGGCGAGCGGAGCGTTCCACGGAGTGATGAGGCCGACCACGCCGTGAGGCTCGCGCGTCACGATGACGTCGGCATCGACCGCCAGGCGGTTGCCGAAAGATCCCGCGAGCTGCTGGCTGAGCCCGGCATAATACTGAAAGACGTCGGCGGCCTTGGCGGCCTCGGCGCGCGCGTCGGCGACGAGCTTGCCTTCCTCGCGCGCGAGCTCGGCGGCCATCCGCGCCGTGTGGGCTCTTATTCGCGCCGCGATCGCGCCGAGCACTCTCGCGCGCTGCTGGGGTAGCGTGTTGCCCCATCGGCGGAACGCGGCGCGGGCAGCTTGCACCGCGGTATCCACGACGTCCGGGCCGCCCTCGATGCGCTCGGTGACCACATCGGTCAGGTCGGACGGATTGAGCAGCGCAGAGGTTGCCGCATCGTTGCGCCATTCGCCGCCGACGAGGTGGCGCAGGGCCGTCAAATCGCGCATGCCGATGTCCCCTTGTCGTAGCGCATCTCGATCCGCTCGCCGGAGGGGCGATCCAAAGGCCTCAATTGATCGGGGTCTCGGTGGCGCCGGCGTAGCCGAGCGCGCGGGAGACGCGCGATGCCGCATCGAGGAGCGTTTCGGACAGCTTCACCAGCCTCTCGCGCGGCAGGCGTTCCTTGGGTCCGGTGACGGCGATCGAGGCAACGGCGCTCCCACTGGCGTCGAAGATCGGCACTGCCACGCTGTTGATGCCGTTCCGGAAGCTACCCTCCGACACCTCGTAGCCGTTCGCTCGGATCTCGGCGAAGCGGCGGGCGAGGTCCATCGACTCCCCGTCGGTCTTGGCGCGGTGGTGCGCGATGATCGCGTCTCTTGCAGCGGGGTCCAGAAACGCGGCAACGACCCGCCCCGACGCCGTCGCGTGCGCCGGCAGGCGCGCACCCAGGGGGCAGGACAGCCGGATCGGCGTGTTGCTCTCGAGCTTGTCGATGTAGACGATGTCCAGGCCGTCGAGCAGGCAGAGCGCGGTCGTCTCGTGCGTCTCGGCGCGCAGGGCCTTCAGGGTGCTCGCCGCTGCGCGCAAGATGGGACCGCGCTGAAGCACGCGGTTCCCGAACTCCCACAATTTCAGCGTGGCGAAGTAGCGGCTCGTTTGCGCTTCTTTCTCGACGTAGCCGAGCGCCCCGAGCGTCACGAGGATTCGCTGGACGTTGGATTTGGTCATGGCCATTTCTCGCGACAGATCCGCAATGCCACGGGGCGCATCGCTGAGAGCGAGCTTTTCCAGGAGCTGGAAGCCTTTTGCGGTCGTCGTATCCATCGCGGGCTCCTCGGGAGCGGCCTTGACACTGTCGATACAAAAGCCCTATTAGCGGAACTCCATACCAAAATGCAATACGTCGAGGCGAATAATGATCCGTCTGGCAGTGGACATCGGGGGCACGTTCACGGATGTCGTGCTGGACGTGGACGGCCAGAGGCACACAGGGAAGGTGCTGACCACCCCTCGGAAACCCGAGGAAGGCTTCCTAACCGGTGTCCAGGAGGTGCTGGCTAGGGCCGGGATTTCCGCGGCGGATGTCGATGCGGTTGTTCACGGAACGACGCTCGCCACCAACGCGATCATCGAGCGCAAGGGCTCCGATCCCGTCCTGGTCACGACCGAAGGCTTCCGCGACTCGATCGAGATCGCCTTCGAGCACCGGTTCGAGCAGTCCGATCTCAAGATGGTCCGGCCGCCGCCGCTCATTGCCCGCAACAAGCGGTTCGGGGTGCCTGAGCGAATGGCGGCCGACGGCACCGTCCTTCTGCCGCTCGATGAGGCGGCCCTGGAGGCCTTGGCGGCGAAACTGGCTTCGGCGGGCACGACCGCGGTCGCAGTCGGGTTTCTTCACTCCTACCAGAACCCCTCCCACGAGCGGCGGGCCGCGGAGATCCTGCAGGCCGCGATGCCGGACGCTTTCATCTCGGTGTCCTCGGAGGTCAGCCCGGAGATCCGCGAGTACGATCGGATTTCCACGACGGTCGCCAACGCCTACGTCCGGCCGCTGATGGAGGGCTACCTCAAGCGGCTGGAGACGCTGTTGCGGCAGAGGGACTTCACCTGTCAGCTCCTCATGATCACGTCGTCCGGCGGCATGTGCACCGTCGAGACGGCATGCAAGCTGCCCATCCGGCTGGTGGAGTCGGGGCCGGCTGGCGGCGCCATTCTCGCCAAGAACGTCGCCATGGAGATCGGCGCGCCCGAAGTCGTCTCCTTCGACATGGGAGGCACCACCGCCAAGATCTGCCTGATCGACGGCTACCAGCCGCTGCAGTCGCGCACCTTCGAGGTCGCCCGCGAATACAGGTTCCTCAAGGGGTCGGGCCTGCCGCTCAGGATCCCGGTGATCGAGATGGTCGAGATCGGTGCCGGCGGCGGCTCGATCGCCGCCGTAGATGACCTCGACAGGATCACCGTGGGCCCTGAAAGTGCCTCCTCTTCCCCGGGACCCGCGTGCTACGCCCGCGGTGGCGAGCGGCCGACCGTGACGGACGCCGATCTCGTGCTCGGCCGGCTCGATCCAGAACGCTTCGCCGGCGGGCAGATCCGCCTGGATACCGGGAACGCGCTCGCCGCGCTCGACCGCCATGTGGCCACTCACTTGCGTCTGGAGCCCGCTGCCGCGGCGGCCGGCGTCTCGGAGATCGTCGACGAGAACATGGCGAACGCGGCGCGTTTGCACGCCATCGAATGGGGCAAGGTGCTCGATCAGCGCACGATGATCGCGTTCGGCGGCGCCGCGCCGCTGCACGCCGCGCGGCTCGCCGACAAGTGCGGTATTTCCCGCGTCGTCATCCCGACCGGTGCCGGTGTGGGCTCGGCGATCGGCTTCCTGCTGGCGCCGGTCTCCTACGAGGTGACGAGATCCAGGTACCAGAACCTCGCCAAATTCGACCCCGACGCCGTCAACGCCCTTTTCGCCGAGATGCGCCGGGAGGCCGTGACGGCCATCCGCCAGGGCGACGCCACCGGCGACATCGTCGAGGAGAAAACCGCCTTCATCCGCTACTGCGGCCAGGGTCACGAGATCGACGTGGCGCTGCCCGCTCGCGATCTTGCCACCTCGGATCGGGGCCTGATCGCCGAGCTGTTCGCCAAGCGGTACGCGGAGCTGTACGGACGCACGATCCCCCATCTCGGGCAGGAAGTAATGACCTGGCGGCTGTCGGCGAGCATTCCGGTTCCGCCGGCGAGGCGCCTGCCCGATGCTCCGCCGGTCGCCGACGCCAGGCCGCAGACCGTGCGCCCGGTGTTCGACACCGATGCCATGAAGGCCGTGCCGCACGGGATCTATGCTCGCAAAGCGCTTGAGCCCGGCATGAGGATCACCGGCCCGGCCATCATCATCGAAGACGAGACGTCGACCGTCGTCGGCTGCAACTTCGACGCGCGGATTCTCGCGTCCGGCTACATCCTGTTGGAGAAGAAGGCATGACGAGCCAATCCGCCCGCATACGCTTGCAGGTGATGTGGAACCGCTTGCTCGCCATCGTGGAGCAGCAGGCGCAGACGCTGGTGCGCACCTCGTTTTCGGTCTCGACCCGCGAGGCCGGCGACGTGTCGGCCGGCATCTTCAACCCGAGGGGCGAGATGCTGGCGCAGGCCGAGACCGGCACGCCGGGACACATCAACTCCATGGCAATGGCGGTGCCCCACTTCCTCGCCAGGTTCCCCATCGACACGATGAGGCCCGGCGACTGTTTCCTGACCAACGATCCGTGGAAGGGCACCGGCCACCTGCACGACTTCACGTTCGTCTCGCCGGCGTTCCGCGGCGGCAAGGTGGTCGCGCTCTTCGCCTGCACCAGCCATGTGGTCGACATCGGCGGGGTCGGGTTCAGCCCCGACGGCCGGCAGGTCTACCACGAAGGCCTGCGCATCCCGATCATGAAGTTCGCCGACGCCGGGGTCGTGAACGAGACGCTCGTCCAGATCGTTCGCGAGAACGTGCGCGAGAGCATCCAGGTCGAAGGCGATCTCTACGCGCTGAGCTCCTGCAACGAGACCGCCGCCCGGTCGCTCGACAGGCTGATGGGGGAGTACGGCGCAGATACGCTGGAGGAGGTGAGCGACTTCATCCTGTCGAGCACGCGCAAGGCCATGGCCGACATCATCGCCAAGCTGCCGAAGGGCGAGGCCGCCCACGTCATGCGAACCGACGGCTACGACAAGCCGGTCGATCTGGCGTGCAGCGTCGAGATTCGCGAGGGCGACATCCTGGTCGATTTCGACGGCACCTCCAGGGTGTCGGGCTACGGCATCAACTGCCCGATCTGCTACACCACGGCCTACGCCTCGTTTGCCGTGAAGTGCGTGATCGCGCCCAAGATCCCGAACAACCACGCCTCGCTGGAGGCCATCAAGGTCGTCGCGCCCGAGGGCACCATCGTCAACGCGCCGCCCCCCTGCGCCGTCGCGGTGCGCTCGGTCGTTGGCCATCTCATTCCGGACGCGGTCTTCGGCTGCCTGCACAAGCTGCTTCCCGGTGACGTACCGGCGGAGGGGGCCGGCTCGCTATGGGGCCTGAAGGCCGGCGCCGGCCACGGCCTGACCAACGTCGCATTCAAGGCCGGCTCGACCAGCTTCATGATGATGAGCCTGCATTCCGGCGGGGCCGGCGCTCGTCCTACCCTCGACGGCCTTTCGGCAACGCCGTTCCCCTCGGGCGTCAAGAACGTGCCCATCGAGGTGACGGAAGCGATCACCCCGCTTGTGGTGTGGAAGAAGGAATTGCGCGCCGACTCTGGCGGGCCCGGTCGGTTCCGCGGCGGTCTTGGGCAGACCATGGTGGTGGGCAGCCGAGAGCCCGAGGCGTTCGCGGTGTTCGCGACCTTCGACCGGGTCGCCAACCCGCCCAAGGGACGCAACGGTGCGCGTGACGGCGCCAACGGGTCCGTCAGGCTCGCCTCCGGCGCGGTGCTGAGAGCCAAAGGCCAGCAAGTCGTCCCAGAGGGCGATCGCGTGATCCTCGACATGCCGGGAGGCGGCGGCTACGGCGAGCCGAAGGATCGCTCGCTCAAAGCGCTCGAGGAGGACCTGGCGAAGGGCTTTGTCAGTTGGGAGACGGCGCAGAGGGACTACGGCGTCAGGCGGGATGCGGCAGGTCGGCTGGTGAGGATAGGTCAACAATGAGCCGCTCCACCGGCAGGAAACCCGGTCCGCCTATGCCTATCGTGAGACCAGAATAGGCCGGATGGTGACGATGCCCGGGCCCACGGCTGGCGAACAGAGGGCGCGACCTCGGGGGGTGGTCACCGTGATGGAATCCTGCATCGCCTTAGCTTCAAGGAATGGTGGGGAAACTGAGGTCTGAAATCTCCCGCAACTCTATGGGACGTCGTCTTCCCCACCGCCGGCCAAAACATTAATGTCGTTGACATGTGGCGCCCCCTCCTGGGGCACCACCCGCGTTTCCATGCATTGATCTCAACGAAAAAAACGCCATTATCCCCGGTGTTTCCTCTGGGGCCTCGAGTGTTGGAGATCCAGCGGACCTTAAAAAACTGCCTCGAGGAGGCGGAGAATGACGGACGCACTCACCAAGGAGCAGGCGCAGAGGGTCATCGCGATCCTCAACGACGAGTGTGACGCGAGGCTCGGCGAGCGCAACAGCTACAAGGTCATCGACTATGTGACCAGGGAAAGCTGGGAAGCCAAGGAGTGGCGGTTCTGCGGTGCGCTGGGCTGGAGCGGCACGCTCCGGATCGACACCAACCGCGATCACCCTTACGTGGACTGCGCCCCCGAGGACGAGACCTCCGAACGGCTGGCGATGATCGCGCGGGCCAACAAGCGACTGGCAGAAATCATCATTCGGTAGACGTCGAGCGGCCGAGGCCGCCCTTCCGTGGAGTTCGGTGTCGCGCCAGAAGCGCATCGCCGAGCTGCTGATCGCGGCCGGCGCCAATCCCGCCGAGCAAAGCCCTCATCGGTTCGAGTCGGCCGTTCCGATCTTTAACGTCAAGGACGTTCCCGGATCGATCGCCTACTACGTCGACAGGCTGGGCTTTCGCAAGGAGTGGTATTGGGGCACCCCTCCCACCTTCGCGTGTGTGTGTTCCGCGACAATGTCCGCAGGCATCCGCTGACGGAACGCCGTTGAACGAGGAACCGTAGTATAATGGCCGTGGCGCCACGTCTTCGGACGGCCTGTCACCGCGGGCACAGCGAGCTCGCACCCGCTGCGGTATCGATCTGACATGTGAAGAGCCGTCCACGTGGCGGACGGCGGCCGTTCCGGAGAATTGAAGCACCGCAGCCGGCTGCGCCCTCGGGACGCAGCGGCGAGCTGCGCTCGGTTGGAGGGATCCAAATGCCCATGAATCGCCGGGAGTCCTTCAAGCTACTGATGGCGGGCGCGGCGGCGGCAAGCATCTTGCCGGGCCGGGCGGCGCAGGCGCGCTCCGCCGACGATGCATCGCTCGTGCTCGACAACGGATTTAGAACCCACGTCCTGCCCAACGATTCGCAATACGTCAGCGCGACGCTGATCCTGCGCAGCAAGGACATCGTGCACGCCAACGGACTGGCGCACCTCCTGGAGCACACGTCGTTTGCCGGGGCGGCCGGATCGTTCTCGGCCGAGGCCATCGAGGCGTGGCACCAGGACAGCATTCAGAAAAGCAATGCCTCGACCGAGCCGGGAGCCCTGCGGTGGGATTTGTCGTTCCTGCCTCAGTACCTTCCCGACGTGATCAACCTGCTCGCCCTCACCAGCCTCGACCAGCAGTTCGACGTCCCCACGGTCGCCCAGGAGGCGCGCGTCGTCCTGGAAGAGCTCTATCTGGAAAAGTACGACGCCAAGTCACTGGCACAGCACAAGTTCGACGTCGCGCTCTACGGGGCGTCGCACCCCCATGCCCGGGAAACCACCGACGCCGAGATCGCCAAGGCCAAGACGCCTCCGGAGCGCCTGGCGGCGGAGCTGCGCCAATACGCTTCGACCATCAAGCTGCCGGCCAACATGGACTTGTTCCTCGCCGGCGCAGTGGAGCCGAAGGCCGTGCAAGAGCTGGTCGACGAGCACTTCGGCCGTTATGCCTTCGCACAGGGGCCCTTGCTCGCCATGCCGAACGTCGATGTCACGCGCGCCCACCACGCCCTCGTCGCTCGGTCGCAAGAGCTGAAGCAGCCGCTATCGCAGCTCAAGATCGGCTGGAATACCGGCGTCCGCATTACCGACCCCGAGGCGCGGGTCCTGCTGGCCCTATGCGAGTACCTCAACACCATGCTGTTCAAGGAGCTCAGAGAGGCGCACGGCGACACCTACAATCCCGAGGCCGTCTACGAGCCCGACACCTGCAGCGGCATCTTCAGGATCATGATCCCGAGCAGCAAGGACCCTCTCGATGTCGAGAAGCGGGCTCTCCAGGCCATTCAGACCCTGAAGGTCACGATCGATGCGCGCGAGCTCAGCCGGTTCAAGGACCGCATCGAGCTGCGGCGCAGGACGAAGGCTCGCAGCAACGAGGACCTGGTCGACAGTTTGGTGCAGCGGGCTGTCGACGGCGTTGCCATCGATGACCTCAGGCCGGAGACGGTGACGCGCGACGAGTTGCTGGCCGCCGCCCACCGCTATCTGCCGGTCCACAAGGGCGGCTATGTCCGCCTGGCGCTCCGGGGGCAATAGCGGCGCGACGCAACGCTCGCGCCGCTACAAGGCGATGCACAATCTCAGGGCGTCCAGAACAGCGCTGTGGATGTTGCGGCTGGCCACCGCATCGCCGACGCGATAGAGTTCGAAGGTCCCTTCGGCGTTGATGCGCTTCGATTGGCGCCGCACGGCCAGCAGGTCGTCGATGTCGGTGACGCCGTCGTTCGACGAGCGCGCGCGCAGCTCCTGATAGAGGCCGTCCAGCGGCACGGTGCCGTGCTCGACAATGATCTGATCGGCTGTGCGCTCGACGATCTGCCCCGAGGCCAGGTTGCGGAATGCCGCCTTGATGCGATTGCCGTCGCGCGCGACGCGCTCGAGCTGATGGTCGAAGAGCATTGCAAGGTCGGCCTCGTAGGCCCGCTTCTTCCAGATGATGCGCTCCGCGTAGGTGAGCTCCTGCGCGAGCTGGGCATCGAGCGACACCAGCGAGACGCGGCTGCCGGACTTGGACGCCAGCTCCGCCGCCAGCGCCGCGGGATGCCGCCCCGTGCCGTCGTAGACGATGACCTCGTTCGCAAACGTCGCGTTGCCGGAGACCGCGTCCCACACGTTGGTGCAGTGCTCCGCACCCTCGAGCCATTCGAGGTCTGGCGTGCCGCCGGTCGCGACGATGATCACGTCCGGCCGCTCGGCGAGCACGTCCTGCTCCTCTGCGAGCACGTTGAGCCGCACCTCGACGCCGAGCCGCTCGAGCTGGGCCCGGCGCCAGTCGACGATTCCGATCAGGTCCTTGCGCCAGCTCTCGCGCGCGGCGAGAAGCACCTGCCCGCCGAGCGCGGACTGCGCCTCCATCAGCACCACCGAGTGCCCCCGTTCCGCCGCGACACGGGCGGCCTCGAGTCCCGCCGGCCCGCCGCCCACCACCACGACCTTCCGCCCCGGGCGGTCGGACTTGGCGATGACATGCGGGAGCGTGGTCTCGCGGCCCGTTGAGGGATTGTGCAGGCACGAGGGCCGGTAGGGCGACTGGCAGTGAGTGGCTCCGACGCACGGCCTGATCTGCTCCTCGCGTCCCGACATCAGCTTCGCGACGATGTACGGGTCGGCGATATGGGCGCGGGTCATGGCGACCATGTCGAGCAGGCCCTCGCGAATGGCGTACCGCGCCGTCGCGATATCGGAGATCCGCGCGGCGTGGAAGACGGGCAGCTTCATCTCGCGCTTGAACTCGCCGACGCGTTTGAGCCACGGCGCGAGCGGCGATGCCATGCCCGGCATGTTGTCGACGGCGAGCGCCAGCTCGGTGTCCATGCGGCCGTAGATGGCGTTGAAGAAATCGATCAGGCCGGTGCGCTCGAAGACCTTGCCGATCTCAACGCACTCCTCGAAGCCGAGCCCGCCCTTGCCTTCGTCGACGACATAGCGGAAGCCGACGGCAAAGTCGTCGCCGACCCGGCGCCGGATTTCCTCGAAAACCATGAGGCCGAAACGGCAGCGATTTTCGAGGCTGCCGCCGAACCGGTCCGTCCGCTTGTTCATCGACGGGGAGAGGAACTGGCCGATGAGGTGGCCGCCGGCGAGGGTTTCGATCCCGTCGAGTCCACCCTCCTTGCACCGCCACGCCGCGTCGCCGTACGCCTTCACGACCCGCGCGATGTCGTGCTCGTCCATCTCCTTCGGAAAGGCGCGATGCAGCGTCTCGCGAAGGGGCGACGGCGCGATCATCGGCAGCCAGTCTCCGGCGTAGGATTCACCGCGCCGGCCGAGATGGGTGATCTGGCACATCAGTGCGGCGCCCTGCCGATGGACGCGCTCGGAGAACCGCTGCAGATGGGGAATGATCGCGTCCGTGCCGACGTTGAGCTGGCGGAAGATGTTGGGCGAGTCGGGTGCCACGTTCGACGAGCCGCCGAACATCGTCAGCGCGATGCCACCCTTGGCCTTCTCCTCATGATAGCTCTGATAGCGATCCGCCGGCATGCCGCCTTCCTCGAGGCCGCTGGCGTGGCTGGTACTCATCACCCGATTGCGCAGTGTCAGGCGCTTCAGTTTGAACGGCTGCAGGAGCGGGTCATTGGCACGCGCGCCCATTGGGCTCAGGATGGCATTCGCTGGTGACGGCACGAAAGGCTCCCGCAGGTTGCTCAGGATGCGGCATGGAATTTGTGCATGCGCGCGAGGTGATCGCGATAGGCGCGCACCTCCGCGTCGATGCGCGCGCGGTCCCAGCCCAGCACGCCGGCCACGGCTTCTGCCGCACGTGGCGCGGCGTCATAGCCCATGGTGCGCGTCCAGCCCGCGCCGACGCGGCGAAACATCAGGTCGGTCAGAGATGTGACTTGCTCGTGCTGTGCCGCGTGTTGGAGGTCGGCGACCTTGATCGGCGTGTAATCGTCCAGCAGCGGCGGCGAGTTCTGCTCCTGCGGAAAAAGTCGCGCGCTGTAGTCGATGGGGCGCGCGGCGCGTGACGGCTTGACCCGCCCGGCGACGGCTTCGACCGCCTCGAGACCGGCCGAGCGGTGGGTCATGACGGGACCGGCCGTCAAAGCGTACATGCCCGGCAACCCTTCGCCCGAAAGATCGTGCAGCTCGCGCGACCGCTTGCCCTTCGGCAGGGCCGGATCGTACGTCAGCGGCCTGACGCCGGCCCAGGCGAACAGCACGTCGGCGCGCTTGAGCCGGAGACCTGGCAGCAGATGATTGGCCTCCGAGATCAGGAACTCGATCTCGTCGTCCTCGGGGCGGATGTCGTCGATGTTGCCTTCGTAGACGGTCTCGGTCGGTCCGAAGTAGTGCATCCCGCGCCACGGCACGCAGTAGAGGCCCTCGCTCAGTCGGTTGAGCGTGGCGATGCCGATGCCGGCGCACTCGGGCGGCAACGACACCATGATGTGCACGCCCTTGGTGCCGAGGATCTTGCGCGATGGCGGCCGGTCGGTGGTGCCGTTGACCCGGTCGATCCACGTGCCGGCCATGTTCACCACAGCGCGCGCCCCGACCGTCGCCGACCCGCCGGGAGCGAGCCGGTCCTCCAGCGTGATCCGCCACGCATCTCCGTCGCGGGAAAGTTTCGTGGCGGCCGTATAGTTCCTGGCGGTGGCGCCGAGCTCACGCGCGTTGAGAACGGCGTCCATGCAGATGCGCTCGGGCCAATCGAACTGGAACTCGCGAAACACGGCCACGCCCTGCAGTTTGTCGCGATCGCGCAAACCGTTGATCAGCGGAACGTCCGCGACCTGCGCCGGCGTGAGCATGCGGTTCTCGAGCGCGACATCCTTGGGCGCCAGAGCGGCCAACATGTTCATGCCGAGCCGAACCTGCCAGGGTTTGTAGACGCCGCCTTTCCAGATCGGAAAATGAAAGCGCAGCGATTGCGTGCGCTCCGGCGCCGTCTGCACGAACTCCCGCCGTGCCAGCATCGCGAGACGGGCCATGCGCAGCGCGGTTGCCAATCGGCTCGGATGGGCGGCAAATTCCCAGGCCGAGGCGCCGGGCGCGAGATAGCGCAGTCCGCAGTGCAGGAGCCGCGTCGACCGGCTGCTGGCTCCTGACGCGTAGTCGCCCTGCTCGACGAGAAGCGTATCGAAGCCGGCTGCCGCCAAATGCTGCGCCGCACTGGCTCCGTTGATCCCGCCGCCGATCACGACGGCGTCGAACACCTTCCGGTCGAGCTCGGAAATCGGTTGGCGCATGGCTAGGATGGGGACCTCTGTCCGGAGTGATCTGTTGTTCGAGCCGGGCCGCACCGCTTAACCGCAGCGCGCCGCGATCCGTGCCGGCGGTCCCGGCATCTGCTATGCACGGAAAAGGGCAAGGTCGCCTGTGGGGAAGGAACCGTCACACACGCATGTTCATTCGGCAGCTCGAGGCCTTTCGCGCGACCATGCTGGCCGGCACCGTCAGTGGTGCAGCCGAGCTGATGGGGTTGTCCCAGCCGGCCGTCAGCCGGCTCCTCAGTCGGCTCGAGAGCCATCTCAAGCTGACGCTCTTCGATCGCACCGGGGGCAGGCTCGCGCCGACGCGCGAAGCGCGGATCCTGTTCGAGGAGGTCGATCGCACGTTCCTTTCCGCCGATCGCATCCGCGAGGTGGCCGGCAAGATCCGCAACGCCGGCGTCGGTCACCTGCACATCGCCGCGCTGCCCGCGGTGGGGCTTGGCTTCATGCCGGCGATCGTCGAGGAGTTCCGGCGCTCGCACCCGCAGGTTTCCGTGACGCTCGACGTCAATCTGTCGGCCAGTGTCGAGGCAACCGTTGCGGCGCAGAATGTCGACATCGGGATCGGCGAGTTTCCCTTTCAGCGCACCGGTCTGACGACCGAGGTGTTTTGTCGGGTGCCCAATTGCCTGATCGTTCCCGAGGGCCACCCATTGGCGAAGCACAAGCAGGCGCGGCCCGCCGATCTCGTCGACGCCTCGTTCGTTTGCGTAAGTCGCACCACCATTACGCGCCACCTGATCGATCGCGCGTTCCAGAAGGCCGGCGTGGTTCGCCGGCTTGTTGTGGAAACCCCGTTTCATTCCGTGGTGTGCGACCTCGTCCGCCACAACGTCGGTGTGGCCATCGTCAATCCGTTCACTGCAGCGGACTATGCGGGCCGAGGGATCGTGGTGATCCCCTTCCGGCCCAAGGTGGAGTTTCGCCTGGCAATTCTCTATCCGACGCACCGGCTGCTCTCACGGGTTGCCCGCGAATTTCTCAAGCTGCTTCGTAGGCGCCGTGACGAGTTCGTTCGCACGTGCGCACGCGGCTAGCCATCATGGCACGGTGAGTCCGCTCGATGCTATTACGTCCAGTTATAGTGGAATCATGGTCCGGCAATTGACACGGCTGGCCGCTGTGGCCAAATCGACAGGGCCCTTCGTATTCGCTGAACGAGACCATAGCATTGAGGCATAGCATGCGCTGGGCTTCAAATGCCGCATGTCGCAACGAGTTCAACGCTTTTCAAGTGTGGCCCTCAACATACTGGACAATCCGTCATGTCGAGCAACGAAGGCGCAGGGTTCGATCGTCGCAGCTTCCTTGGGAGTGCCGCCGCCGTATCGCTTCTGGGCACCGTCCCCTGGCCGCAGAGCGCATTCGCACAATCCGCAAAGACACTGCGGGCCGGCATTACCGGCTACAACGTGATCAACACTCTGGATCCGGGCAAGGCATCGCTCATTCCGGAGTTCTACGTCATCTGGGCCATCTACAACGGCTTGGTCAAATTCGACGCTCAGATGAACGTCGTCCCCGACCTCGCCGAAAGCTTCAAGGTCGGCGACACTGGAGCTCTCGAGATCAAGCTCAAGGCGAACGCCAAGTTTCACGACGGCTCGCCCGTGACGGCCAGCGACGTCCAGTTCTCGCTGGAGCGCATCCTCGATGAGAAATTCGCCTCGCCCAATCGCAGCAAGGTGTCGGCCATCGACAAGATCGAGGCCCCCGACCCGCTCACCATAAGGATCTCCACCAAGGAGCCGTTTGCGCCTCTGTTGAGCTTTCTCGCCAACGCGCGCACCGGCACGCAGATCCTGCCGCGCGCGGCGGTCACGGCGGCCGGCGACAACTTCGGCAAGCAGCCGGTGGGGACCGGCGCCTATATGCTGAAGGACTGGCGGCCAGGCGAGCGGCTGACGCTCGCGGCCTTCGACGGCTACTTTGGCGGCAAGCCCAAGATCGCGACCGTCGACCTGCCGCTGATCGCCGAGGAGTCGAGCGGCGTGACGGCGCTCCTGGGAGGCCAGATCGATCTCACCAGCACGGCCCCGTTTGCCGACATCCCGACGCTCTCGGCCAAGCCCGAAATCTCGGTGCTGAAGCAACCCGGGCTCAACACGCGCTACATACAGCTCAACCACCGGAAAGCTCCGTTCGACGACCCTGCCTTCCGGCGGGCGGTTTCCATGGCCTTCGATCGCGAGGCGATGGTCAAGGCTGTCCTGTTCGGCGAAGGCGTGCCCACGGCCGGTCTCATACCGCCGTCCCTCGCCTACGCGTTTGGGGGCAACAAGCATCCCCTCTGCACGTTCGACCCGAGCAAGGCCAAGGCCGAGCTTGCGAAGTCGAAGTATCCCAGTGGCGCCGAAGGCGTCGTGCTGACCTGGGGACAGAGCTGGTGGAAGCGGATCGGCGAAGTCTTCGTCGCCATGGTCAATCAGACGCTCGGAACCAAGCTCACCCTTGAGGTCACCGAGGCCAACACCGTCTTCACGCGCCTGAAAGCCGGTGACTTCCAGGCCTCCGTGTGGGGGTGGCTCGGCTTCATCGATGCCGACGAGTACACCTATGACATCTTCCATACCAAGGGTTGGCGCAACTTCGCTGGCTACTCCAATCCCAAGCTCGACGAGCTGATGGAGCAGGCGCGCCGCGAGATCAACCGCGAGAAGCGCGGTGCGCTTTACAAGCAGGTCGAGGCCACCATGCTCGAGGACATGCCGGTACTCTCCTGCTTCTGCTCGAACATTCACAACCTCATGACCAAGAACGTGAAGGGCTTCATCCAGCTCCCGTACTCCAACTACGGCGACCAGTTCGCGGGTATGGACATCGGATGAGGGGCGGTCGTATGCCTAAGCTTGCAGCGGCGGGTTGCAGGCTCGGCTGAAGCATGACACTGGCGACATATATCGCCTGGCGGGTCGCCGCGATGGTGGCGACCGCCGTCGTCGGATCTATTCTGGTGTTCCTTGTGATGAAGGGGGCACCGGGAGATCCCGCACTTGCGATCCTCGGTGAGAACGCGCACCCCGACGCGGTGGCGGCATTCCGGCGACAGCATCAGCTCGACGCTCCCGTTCTCGTCCAGCTCGGCAAGTGGCTGAGCGCTGCAGCTCAGGGTGACCTCGGACAATCCCTGACGGTTGCCAGCGGGCGGCAGATTTCCGCGCTCATCGCGCAGCGCCTGCCCAACACCGTCTTCATCGGCCTGTTTGCGGTCACCATCGCCATTGTGGTCTCGCTCGGAGTAGGCACCATCGCGGCGCTCCGACGCGGCAAGGCGTCCGACACCATTGCAACATCGGCCGCCGTGCTCGGTGTCTCGATGCCGGACTTCTGGCTGAGCTACATGCTCGTCTTCGCGTTTGCGCTAGGCCTCGGCTGGTTTCCGGCCTACGGCTTCGTCTCGCCGATGGATTCGCTCGCCGGCGCATTCTACTCGGGCTTCCTGCCGGCGGCGGCAGTTGCCGCGCCGCTGGCTGCGGTCTTCTCGCGCACGCTGCGCACGTCCCTCATCGGCGTCGGCAACCAGGACTACGTGACGGCCGCCCGCTCGTTCGGATTCCACCCCGTCTTCGTCTTCCTGCATTGGGTCTTCAGGAACGCGCTTATTCCTTATGTGACGGTGATCGGGCTGCAGATTCGCTACATCCTTGGCGGCGTGGTGGTGATCGAGCGCATCTTTGGCGTTCCAGGACTCGGCTCGCTGATGGTCGATGCGGCGTTCGGGCGCGACTACCCCGTCGTTCTCGCCTGCACCATTGTCTTTCTCGTCATCGTGCTCGGCGTCAATCTCGTCGTCGATCTCACCTGCAGTGCGCTCGATCCGAGAAGGGCTCGCTAGCACCATGGCGACATCCCTCGCTCGCGCGATCTCGAGGAACGGCAATGCCCTCGCCGGACTTGCGATCACGGCGTGCGTGCTTGTCGCCGTCACGATCGGAGGCGCGCTCAGCCCCTACTCCGCCACGGACATGGACTTTCTCAACCTGCTGAGCCCGCCGTCGTGGGCGCATCCGTTCGGAACGGATTCGTTCGGCCGCGACGTGCTCACCCGCGTTCTCCTCGGCGGCCGCGTCTCTCTCCTCGTCAGCTTCTCCGGCGTCGCACTGGCAGCCATCTTGGGAGGCACCGCGGGTCTCCTGTCGGCCTGGTACGGCCGGTACGTGGATGGTGCGCTGATGCGCGCCGCAGATCTCATCTTCGCCTTTCCGAGCTTCGTGCTGGCCCTGTTCCTGATGGTCGTGTTCGGAACCAGCATACTCAACGTCGTGGCGGCGATCGCGCTCGTCTACTTCCCGATCTTCGCCCGGCTCACGCGCAGCATGGCGCTCCTCGTGAAGGACGAGCCATATGTCCAAGCGGCCCGGCTCATGGGGCAGCCGACTTGGCGCATTCTTGCGGCCGAGATCCTGCCCAACATCGCGGCGCCCCTCTTGGTGCAGGCGTCGATCGGCATCGCGTTCGCGGTCGTCATCGAGGCCGGATTGTCGTTCATCGGCCTCGGCGTGCAGCCGCCGCTGCCATCGCTTGGTGTCATCATGGCGGATGGGCGGGAATACTTTCAGCGCGGGCCGTGGGTGCTGACGCTCAGCGGCGTGTTCATTTCCGTGACGCTGCTCGGGCTCAATCTGCTGGGCGACGGTATTCGCGACCTCACCGATCCGCGGCTCAGGGAGAGGCTCGGCTGATGGACGCCTCTCCACCAGTGCTCGATGTCCGGCAGCTTGCGGTCCGTTTTCGGGTGGGCACCAGCACCATCGATGCAGTGAGGGAGGTCGACCTGACCGTGGCGCCCGGCGAGGTGCTTGGCATCATCGGCGAGTCGGGCTCGGGCAAGACGGTCACCGGCATGGCCATCCTGCGCCTGCTGCCGGCCAACGCCGATGTCGATGGGCGGCTGGAGTTCCGCGGCCGATCCCTTCTCGAGCTGGACGACGCCGAATTCCGGGGGCTGCGGGGCGTACACCTCGCCATGGTCTTCCAGAATCCCGTCGGCTCCTTCAATCCGGCCAAGCGTATCGGCTGGCATCTTCATCGCGCCGCGAAACGCAAGGTCGATGCGAAATCCCCGGGCGCCCCGTTCTCGGACGCCGACGCCGCACGCTGCCTCTCGCAGGTCGGCATTCCGGACCCGCAACGGGTGCTGGGGCTCTATCCGCATCAGTTGTCGGGGGGGATGTTGCAGCGGGCGCTCATCGCCATGGTGCTTCTGCTCGAGCCCGATCTGATCATCGCCGACGAGCCGACCACCAATCTCGACAACATCGTCGAACGGCAGATCATCGGCCTGTTTCGCAAGCTGCGCGAGCAGACGCGGGCCGGCATCATCTTCATCACGCACGATATGTCGATCGCCGCGGATTTGTGCGACCGCATCGCGGTGATGTACGCCGGTGGCATCGTCGAGACCGGCTCGGTCGGCGAGGTCTTCGAGACCCCGGCCCATCCCTACACGCGAGGTCTGGTCGAGACGGCCATGGAGCTGGACCGCGGCGCCGCGCGTCTGAACGAGATTCCGGGCGAGCTGCCGAGCACGAGCAAGCGGCTCGCGGGCTGTCTCTTCGCGCCGCGCTGCACCTTCGCGCAGGACGCTTGCCGATCCGCACCCCCCAAGCGAGTCGCGATGTCGGCCACGCACAGCGTGAGGTGCATCCTTCATGCCTGAAGCGCCGCCCCTCATGCAGGTCGATCGCCTCGTGGTAGCGTTTCCCGCGCCCAATCGTCGGGCCGGGGAAGCGAAGGTGCTCCGAGCCGTCGACGACGTCTCGTTCAGCGTTGCGGCCGGAGAGGTGCTGGGGCTGGTGGGCGAATCCGGCTCGGGCAAGACGACGCTCGGCAAGACGATGCTGCGCCTCTACACGCCGGCCGGTGGTCGCATCCGCTACGGCGATGCCGACATCACCCGCGCCAGCGAAGGCACGCTGCGTCCGCTGCGCCGGCACCTGCAGATGATTTTTCAGGATCCGCTGTCGTCGTTCAATCCCCGCGTCGTCATCGGCCAGGCCCTCGCCCTGCCGCTCCGACTCCACCGCCTCGCTCCGCCTGCGGAGATCCGTGCGGTCGTGGATCGGCTGCTCGAGCGAGTCGGCCTGGGGCCTGCGTTTCGGGAGCGCTATCCGCACGAGCTGTCGGGCGGGCAGCTTCAGCGTGTCGCCATCGCGCGGGCTCTGGCGCTGGAGCCGCGCTTGATCGTCGCCGATGAGCCGGTGAGCAAGCTCGACGTGTCCGTGCGAGCCCAGATCTTGAATCTTTTTGCCGACATTCAAGCGGCAACCGGCGTCTCGCTCGTCTTTATCACCCACGATCTTCGCGTCGCGCGGTATCTCTCGCACCGCATCGGCGTGATGTTCTTTGGCCGCCTCGTCGAGATCGCCCCCACCAAGGCCCTGTTCTCCGCCCCGCAGCATCCCTATACGCGCCAGCTTCTCGGCACGCTAGCGACCTCCGGGTCTGCGGGTGCGCCGGCCGAGCCGGCCCCGCCGGCCGACGCAAGCGGGTGCCGGTATCGCTCGCGCTGCCCGCTGGCCACCGACGTCTGCGGCGGCGTGCCGCCGCTGCGTGATGTCGGCGAGGGGCACGCGGTGGCCTGCCACCATGCGCCGGCGGTGGACGGGTCGAAAATTGAGGGTGGCGCGCGGCTGTCCGTCGAGGTCCCGTAGTAAAAGGAAGAGCGTGATGCTGAGCAACCGTGCCGGCCCGGCTGTGGCCCTCGTGGTCGGTGGCACCAAGGGGATTGGCCGGGCCGCTTCCTTTGCGCTGGCCCACGCCGGGTTTCACGTCGTCGCATGCAGTCGCGGCCGCGCCGACGTCGAGAAGCTTGCCGACGATGCGCGCCGGGAGGCGCAATCGATCGAGGCAGTGATTTGCGACGCGGCGAACGATGACGACCTGGCTCGGTTCATCGACGAGGCGGCAGCCAAGCACGGCCGGATCGATGCCTTGGTCTTCACGGCCGGCAAGGCCTTTCGCGGCTCCGTGCTCGACCTCACGCCTGCCGACTGGGATGCTTGCCTGGGCATCAATCTTCGCGCGCCGTTTGTCGCCGCGAAGCAGGTCCTTCCGCACATGGTGCGGCAGAAGAGCGGCTCCATCGTCTTCATTTCCTCGATCTGGGCGGTCACCACGCCTCGCAAACGTGCGGGATTTGTGGTGGCCAAGTCGGGCCTGCAGGCGCTGGCGCGCGCCATTGCCGTCGATCACGGCGAGCACGGCATCCGGGCGAATTGCGTCGCTCCCGGATACGTCGACACCGATTTCCTGCGCCGATCACTCGCCGACATCCATGGTCCGGATCGCGTCGAGGCCTTGTTCGCCGACATCGTCAACGCGCACCCGTCCCGCCGCCTCGTCACCCCTGAGAACGTGGCTGCGACGGTCGCCTTCCTGGCGGGGCCGCAGGGGGCCGGCACCAATGGCCAGGCGATCATTGTCGACGGTGGCTCGACCGCCCGCTTTTCGCTCGCGGACATGTGGAATTGATCTCATCGGCCTGGGCACCTCCCGTGCACAGCGAGCGATGGTGCGGACCTCGGGCGTCCCCTACCATGCCGGCGAGCAGAGGCTGGAGACCAGCCGCTGAGTGAATCCAGTAGGGAAGGGCAAGAAAGATGTCGGAGCAGAAGGTAGCGGTTGTCACCGCGGGCGGCAGTGGGATGGGCGCGGCAGCAGCTCGGCGGCTTGCCGCGGACGGCTTCAAAGTCGCGGTCCTCTCCTCCTCCGGCAAGGGCGAGGCTCTGGCCAAGGAGCTCGGCGGCTTCGGCGTCACCGGCTCCAACCAGTCGAACGACGACATCAAGCGCCTGGTCGACGGCACGCTCGAGCGCTGGGGCCGCATCGATGTGCTGGTCAACAGTGCCGGTCACGGCCCGCGCAAGCCCATTCTGGAAATTGGCGACGGAGACTGGCACACCGGCATGGACGTCTATTTCCTGAGCGCCGTCCGCCCGACCCGGCTGGTCACCCCGGTGATGCAGCAGCGCAAGTCGGGCGTGATCATCAACATCTCGACGACGTGGGCCTTCGAGCCGAGCGACATGTTCCCGACCTCGGCCGTGTTCCGCTCCGGACTCGCCGCCTTCACCAAGATCTTCGCCGACACCTACGCGCCCGACAACATCCGCATGAACAACGTCCTGCCCGGCTGGATCGACAGCATTCCGGCCACCGATCAACGGCGCAACAGCGTGCCGATGAAGCGCTACGGAACGACCGAGGAGGTTGCCGCGACGATCGCCTTCCTGGCCTCGGACGGCGCCGCCTACATCACCGGCCAGAACATCCGCGTCGATGGCGGCGTGACGCGGTCCTTTTGACCGGCGCGCTGCTCACGTGAGGTTGGCGAACAGGCGTGCGTCCTCGGCCTGCCACGACAGCCAGACCGCGTCGCCCGGCTTGAAGCGGGCGCCGGCGCTGATCCGCCCGTTGCGGACCACGAACGGCCCCAGCTCGGTGCCGATGGTGAAGCGCACGGTCGCGCCGAGGAATTCGCGCAGCTCGATCCGGCCGGCGACGGCGTTGCCGCCGGCGGCCGGGTTCTCGCCTGTCAGCGCGATGACCTCGGGCCGCATCATCATCACCGCGGCGCCGTTCAGGCCTTTCGCATCACCCGCAACGAAACCGAGGCCGGGCGCCGCGGTCGAGGACACGCGCCGGAGGGTACCCTCGGCGGCGCCGAGCGTTACCGGCACGAAGTTGGATTCACCGACGAAGCCCGCGACGAACGCCGTCTGAGGCCGCTCATAGATCTCGTCCGGGGTCGCGAGCTGGCAGATCTTGCCATCCGCCATCACCGCAATCCGATCCGAGAGCGCGAGCGCTTCCTCCTGGTCGTGGGTGACGTAGATGACGGTGACGCCGAGCTCGCGCTGGATCCGCTTGATCTCCGTCTGGAGCTGATCGCGCAGGCTCCTGTCGAGGGCGCCGAGCGGCTCGTCCATCAGTAGGACGGGCGGTTGGAATACGAGTGCGCGTGCCAGCGCGACGCGCTGCTGTTGCCCGCCGGACAGCGCGCCGATCTTGCGATCGGCGAGCTGGCCGAGGCCGACGACCTCCAGCACCGCTTTGACGGCGCGTGCGATGTCGCCGGACGTCCGCTTCCGCATCTGCAGCGGAAACGCCACGTTCTCGAAGACGTTCATGTGCGGAAACAGCGCGTAGTTCTGAAACACCACGCCGAGGTCGCGCCGTTCCGGCGGCAGGTCGACGATGTTGCGGCCGTTGATCTCGATCCGGCCCTGGTCGGCGTCCACGAAGCCGGCCACCGCCATCAACGTCGTAGTCTTGCCGGAGCCACTGTGCCCCAGCAACGTCACGAACTCCCCGGCGGCGACGGCGAGCGAGAGGTCGTCCACCGCCGTGAAGGTGCCGTAGCGCTTGCTCAAATTGTGGATGTCGACGGCCGCGCCGGGCATGGGCTCACTCTGTTCCGTTTACCAGAAGCGCTGCTGCGCGTCGGTGATGAGCTCGTAGCCGTCCGGCGTCACCAGCACCGTCTCCTCGAAGTCGCCGAGATAGCCGTCCAGCGTGATGGTCCGCTCGATCGACAGCACCATGTTGGGCACGATCGGCGTCGTAACCCCGCGTGCCAGCCACGGATCATCCCAGCTGAGCCCGATCCCGTGCCCCATCGCGGCGAACACGCCGTCGACCGTAAAGCCCATCGATTCCTGCTTGCCGAGGCCGGCCGCGCCGAGATCGCCGGCGGTCGCGCCCGGCCGGATCGCGTCGAGGGTGGCCTGGATGCACGAGATTGCCGACTCGAAGAACTCGACCTGGCGGTTCGTCGGCGTGCCGATCGCCTTCGAGCGGGCAAGGTCGAACATGTAGCCGTCGACCGCGCCCGAGATGCCGAAGCGGATCCAGTCGCCCTTTTCCAGGCGTTTGTCCGATCCCCAAGTCGGGAAATTGCTCTTGGCAAAGCGGGACGGATCGCCGCCGCGGCCGGAAGCCATGAAGGAATTGTAGAGTATGCCGCCGGCAGGCACGAGATGATTGAAGCCGGCGGCGACGATCTCTCCGTGGGAGGCGCCGGGCTCGGCCTTCTTCATCATCGCTTCGATCATGCGAGAGCCGACCTGCGAGGCGCGGCGCAGCAGAGCGATCTCCGTCGGCGACTTGATTGAGCGCAGGCTCTGCAGGACGTCATCGGCCACGCTGAGCTGCATGTCGGGAAGGGCCTTGCGGAGCTTCTCGTGCATGCGCAGCGTCAGCACGTCGCTGCCGACCAGCCCCACGCGCGCCGAACCGAGCTTGGCCGCCTTCAGCGCCTTGACCGTCTCTTCCACGACGAAAGCCGTATTGGTGATGCGGCCGTCGAAACGGATGCGGCCGTCCTGCGCACCGTCGATGATCAGGTCCTGGGCGCCGTCGACGGACAGCACCAGAAAGCTGTGGGCGCGGGCCGACCAGTTGCCATCGAAATCCGGGATGTACGGAAAGAAGGGATAGTAGTTCGTCAGATAGAGGATGTCCGCATAGCGATCGAGCGTGCCGCCGCCGCGCGAGCACACCAGCAGGGCGTCGAGACCTTTGCGCTTGGCCGCCGCAACGGCGCGCTCGCGGCGTTGCGCAAACTCTTCCGCAGGGACGATCGGTTTGGTCATCACGTCTTCCTCTTGAAGAACCAGAACAAGGCAAGGAGCAAGCAGGACACGATCAGCAGCAGGCAGGACGCTGCTGAGACGATGGGGCTGATCTCGAAGCGGATCCCGTTCCACATCTGGACCGGCAGCGTGATCGCGCCGGTGCCGCTGATGAACAGCGCGACCACGACTTCATCGAAGCTGGTCAGGAACGCGAACACCGCGCCGGCGGCGATGCCGGGCAGGAGAATAGGCAGCGTCACCCGGCGGAAGGCGACCGCCGGAGATGCGCCGAGGCTGCGGGCGGCGTTGACCATGCGCACGTCGAGCTTCTGGACGACCGCCGACACGTTGATGACGACGAAGGGCACCGCCAGGATGGTATGAGCGAGCACGAGGCCCGGCACCGTCGCTATGATGCCCATGTGCGAGAACGGCGTGTAGAGCGCGACGGCGGTGATGATCGTCGGCACGATCATCGGCAGCAGGAAGAAGAAGCTGAGGAGGCGGTTGGCGCGGCGCGGCAGCTTGTGCAGGCCGAGCGCGATCATGGTGCACAGCGCCGTCGCAATCACCGTCGTCGTCGCGGCCACGACCGTGCTGGTGACGAGCGATCGCCACCACTCCGGCCGGTCGAAGAACGCGGCATACCATTGGGTCGAGAAGCCGATCGGCGGAAACGTGATGTAGTCCGTCGTCGTGAACGAGATCGGCGCGACGACGACCGTCGGCAGGATCAGGAACAGGCAGATAACCGTGGCGAGCGCCGTCAGGGCGCCGCTGGCAAGACGTTTCTTCATCGGCCGCCCCACAGCTTGCCGAGATCGAAGAAGTGGTTGCCGATCCAGTAGAGCGCGATGGTGGCGACCAGCAGCACCGTCGATAAGGCCGCCGCGAACGGCCAGTTGAGCGTGTGATTGATGTTGAACTCGATGAGCTGTGCCAGCAGCAGATTGCGCGGGCCCCCGAGCAGCGCCGGGATCACGAAGAACCCTAGGCTGATCATGAACACCAGAAGGCTGCCGGCCAGCACGCCCGGCAAGGTGAGCGGTAGGTAGATTCGGCGAAAGGCCGCGATCGGCGAGGCGCCGAGCGAGCGCCCCGCATTCATGATCGACGGATCGATGCGGCTCATCACCGCCGCCAGCGGCAGCACCATGTAGGGCAGCATGATCTGCGTCATGCCGATCAGAACCCCGGCGGTATTGTAGACCAGCGGCACGGAGCCTTCGATCAACCCGACCTGCCGCAGCAGTCCGTTGATGATCCCCTGCGGGTTGAGCAGGATGATCCAGCCGTAGGACCGCACCAGCAGGTTGGTCCAGAACGGGATCAGAATGCACAGCAGGATGAGGGCCTTTCCGACCGGACCGCTGCGCGTCAGTTGGTAGGCGAGCGGATAGCCCAGGATGGCGCAGAGCACGGCCGTGGCCGCGCTGAGGAACAGCGTGCGTCCGAGAACCCACAGATAGACCGGCTCGGTGAAAATGCGCCCGTAGTGGACAAAGGCGCCCGCTCTGTCGCTGAAGCTCGTGACCACCAGTTGGGCGACCGGCCACGCAAACAGGGCCGCGACGAGAAGAAAGCCCGGGAGCACCAGGAATTCAGGCCCGTGACGCCGCAGTCTGGCGAGCAAAGTCCCGCTCCGTTCGCTAAAGCATCCGGCAGATCTGCCGGGCACCACTTCCTCGTTCGCACGCCGCGCCCGCGCCATGCCGCGCCAGCCGTGAGCGCCCCCCGCCGCGCCGGTCGACGCCGTGTCGAGTCCATCGGCGTCGAAGGGTCATGTCGCGCGGGCTCTCGCTTCAAAGAATTGGTCTGACCGATCGGTCCGCTTGAACTGTATGGTTCGGAAAAAATGCTGTAAAGCCCAAAGTGCGATCGTTGAGTGCATCCCAATTGTGCTTGCTCGTGGCGGATTGGTATGATTGGCTAGAGCAATAGATCGAGGTTGCGCTTGCATGGATGTTCGCTGGCAGGGCTGGGAGATTGCGCGGGTCAACTCTCGCGAGGAGCTGTTCCAGCAGTGGCACGAGGCCGTCGCGAACGGTTTGCTGCCGCCCGGAAGCCGCCTCCCGAATGAGCGCCTCATTTCCGAAATGAGCGGACTGTCGCGCTCGACGGTGCGGGCCTTCCTCGCCAAGCTCGAGCACGGCGGTCACATCCGCCGCCACGTCGGCCGCGGTACCTATGTCGCCGAGGCGCCGAGCTCCGACAAGCTCGCCGGCACCGCTGCCGCCTTTTGGACGCCCGCGGAATTGCTGGAGTTCCGGTTGGCGACGGAGCCGGCACTCGTCGAGCTGATCGTGCTCAAGGCGACCGACGAGCAGCTCGAGCAGCTCTCCATTCTCGCGCGGCGCGGCCGCGAGGTCCGGCACTGGCAGGACGCCGAACGAATGGATCGCGCTTTCCACAAGGCGCTCTTCGACATCACCGGCAATCGCCTGTTCGAGGAGATCGGCCGGCAGTTGAGCGAAGCCCGCGACAGCCGCACATGGCAGCGCCTGAAGGAGGGCAGTTACTCGCCCCAGGAGTGGACGGTCTATCAGCAGGAGCATGAAGCAATCGCCGCCGCGCTGTACGGCCGCAACGCGGAGACGGCGAAAACCGCGCTTAAGCGCCATTTGGGCGGCGTCAGAATGAACTGGGAACTGTAACCGCGCATCGATCGATGCCGATGGAGCGCGTTCACGAGGTCTTTGCCTGCCACAGCCCGCATCATCACAACAAGTGGAGGAAATAGCCATGGACGACAGGTTCAAGCCCGGTGCCGCGCTCGACAGGCGCACAGTGTTGGCGGGCATCGCCGCTCTCGGAGCAACCGCGGCCGCGCCGGGTGCATCGCGTGCCGCCAACGACCGTGTCGTCTTCGCCAACTACGGCGGGTCGTGGGAGCAGGCGATGAAACGCGCCTGGTTCGAGCCTTTCACCAAAGAATCCGGAATTCAGATCGTCGGCGCGAGCGGCAATGCGCTCGGCCGGCTTCAGGCGATGGTCGAGTCGAAGCGAACGGAGTGGGACCTCGTCGAGGGCACGCCCGAGCTCGCGCGGCTGGGCGCCGAGCGGGGATTGCTCGAGCCGCTCGACTTCAAGGTCATCGATCGCAGCCAGGCGGTCAACCGGCCCGAGCTGTTCTCCAACTATTCCGTGCCGGAGGTGACCTTCGGTCGCCTGCTCATCTACAGCAAGAAGCTGGGGCCGATCCCGCGCGACTGGAGTGCGATTTTCGACGTCAAGAAATTTCCCGGCAAGCGCGCGCTCTGGAACAAGGCCGAGAGCGGCGTGCTCGAGATCGCGCTTCTGGCCGACGGTGTTCCGGCCGACAAGCTGTACCCGCTGGATGTCCCCCGCGCGCTCAAAAAGCTGGGAGAGATCCGCGACCACATCCTGTGGTTCGAGACGGTCACGCAGAGCGAGCAATACATGCGCGACGGACAGGCGGTCATGGGCGTGCTCGCGGATGGTCGCGCCCAGAACGTGATCGCCAGCGGCGCAGACGTCGAGATCGTGCCCGAAGCGGTGCTCATGACATGGTCGGTCTTTGTCGTGCCGAAGGGCGCCCCCAACAAGGAAGCGGCCATGAAATTCCTGGCCTACATCTTCACGGTGAAGGCCCAGGTCGCCATCGCAACCGAGTACAACTACGGGCCCGTCCTTCCCAAGGCGCTGGAGCAGTTGCCCCCCGAGCGCTTGAAGGTCATCTCCGGCGGGCCGTCAAGCCTCGGCAAGGCGGTCTACCTCAATGCCGACTGGTGGGGCGCCAACCTTCAGGCGACGACCGAGAAGTTCCAGCAGTGGCTGCTCGGCTAGAGTGGCACGCGTGAGATCGCGAGAGGCCGATTTCGCGCAACAAGCGAGACGACCCGCCCGCTGGGTCGTCTCGCTGCACTCGTGTGGTCGTGTTGGATCGTGCCAGGCCCATGAACGTTGACGCGCCTCTGCCGCAGGGCACCAGTCTTTGGGCGGCCACCGCCACCATCCCGGCGGTTTCCTACGCCCGGCTCCAGGGCCGGGTGGAAGCGGATGTCGCGGTTGTAGGCGGGGGCTTCTGCGGGCTCTCGACGGCGCTCCACCTCGCGGAGGCCGGCGTCTCCGTTCGCCTCCTCGAGGCGCAGGCGATCGGATACGGAGCCAGCGGCCGCAACGGCGGGCAGGCCAATCCCGGCGTCAAGCTCGGGGAGGCGGACCTCGCGGGGCGGTTCGGCGAAGCCGGGCGCGGCCTCTTCCGCCTCGGCGAGGAAGCAGTCGATTTTCTCGCCGCACTTATCCAGCGCAAGAATCTCGCGTGCCAGTTCCGCAGACCCGGGGTCATCCGTCTCGCCCACAGCGAGACGGCGATGCAGACCCTGACGGAGGCGTGCGCTGCGCTCGTCAAGCGCGGCATCGCGGCCCGCCTCCTGACGGCCGGCGATGTCGAAGGCATGGTCGGCACGCGCCGCTACCAGGGCGGACTACTCGATCCGCGCGGCGGCAACCTGCACCCCCTCGATCTCGCCCGCGAGCTCGCGCGCGTCGCCACCGAGGCGGGCGCGCGCCTTCACGCCGACAGCCGCGCCCTGTCGTTCACCCGTGCCGGCGACCGCTGGGAGGTCGCGACCGCGCACGGGCGCGTGCTCGCCCATCAGGTGGTGGTCGCCACCAATGCCCATTCCGACGGGCTCGTTCCCGGGCTTGCGGCCAGCGTGCTGCCGGTCAACAGCTTCCAGGTCGCGACCGAGCCGCTGAAAGGGGCGTCAGGCGATGCCATCCTGCCGGGCGGACAGGCCGTCTACGACAGCCGGCGCCTCGTTCTCTACTTCCGCAAGACACCGGCCGGTCAGGTTCTGCTCGGAGGGCGCGCGTCGTTCTCGTCGCGCCTGGACGAAACGCGGCGGGCCGCCGACTACGACGTGCTCACCGGCGTTCTGCACGGCATCTTCCCGAGCCTCCGCGGCGTTCCCATCGCCCATCGGTGGACAGGGCTCGTATGCCTGACGCCGGATTTCCTGCCGCACTATCACGTGCCCGCGCCGGGGCTTCACGTCGCCCTCGGATTCAATGGCCGCGGCGTTGCGATGTCCAACCGCACCGGGGCGTGGCTGGCGCGCAAAGTCACGGGCCGCGACGATACCGGCGAGATTCCCGCGACCGGTATCGCGCCCATCCCCCTCCACGCCCTGCGTGGTCCGGTCCTCAATGCCATCATGCATTGGAACCACTGGCTAGATCGCATCGGGCGATGACGTCGGTGGTCGCGCCGCCCGCCCCTATCCGACGACCGTGTGCTTCCACACCTTGCGCACCAGCATGATGAGGCCGGGCAGGAACACGAGGTCGGCCAGCAGCGACATTACCAGCGTCGTTCCGCACACGAAGCCAAACAGGCGCAACGAGGGCAGGTCGGAGAACACCGTCACACCGAGCCCGAACGCCAGCACCAGCGTGGTCAGGATGATCGCGGGCCCCACCAGCACCCGTGCATTGCGGATGGCGAGATCGGCCCGCGGCTCCTTGCGCTCCTCGAGGCTCAGCCGGTTGAAGAAGTGGATGAGCGCGTCGACGGCAAGCCCGAACACCACGAGCAGCGCCACCACCGAGGCGAACTCGAGCCCGCCGCCCATCGCCCACAGGATCGCGCCGGAAGCCACCACCGGATAGAGGCCCGGCAGCAGGCTGACCAGCCCGACGAACACCGACCGGAACGCAATCGCCAGCAGGATGGCGGCAAACACCACGCACAGCGGCAGGGCCTCGTTGAGCTGGGAGATCATGCGGGCGCTGTTGCGCGCCGCGACCGCCGGCAGTCCGGTCACCGAGATGCGGAAATCCGGGTGCTGCGCGCGCACGCCGTCGAGCGCACGGTCGATCTTCTCCACCACCGGCAGGATCCGGCTCGAATCGACGTCCGGCAGCCGGCCCGTCACCAGCACCGCGTTGCCCTCCTTGGCGATGAAGCGCCGCACCAGGTGCTCGGGTAGATAGCCCACGTATTTCTGCACGGTGGCCGGGCTGTCGTCGCCTGCTTCCTTGAGCCAGCGGCGCAGGCTCTCGAGCGACCACACGTTGCCGAGACCGGCTTCCTTCTCCAGCACCTCATGCGCTTTCGCGATCACCTCCCGCGGCCCTGCCGAGTAGAGCGACGCGCCCGACGTCCACTCGATCATGACGTGCACCGGATTGGCGCCGGTCAGCTTCTGGTCGATCTGCGCGGTGGCTCCGAGCGCCTGCTCGCGGTCGGGAACCTGGTCGGCGAGGCGGTAGCGGGGCTCGAGCTGCAGGTAGGCCGCACCGAGCAGCAGGAACGAGATCAGCGCCACCGCCGTCGTCAGGAAAGGCCAGTGCACCACCCGGTCGACGATCCAGCCCACCAGCGTACCGAGGCCATCCATCAGGCCGTCGGCCGGCGACCGATCCCGGGCGAGCTTGGCCTCGTTGCGGATCAGGAGGAGGCCCATCAGCGGCAACACCAGCATTACCGCCACGAACGAGATGCACACGGCGAGCCCTCCCGCCATCCCGAAGGTGCGGATCAGCGCCGACTGCGAGAACAGCAGGGCCACGAACGAGAGCAGTGCCGTGCCGTGTGCCAGCACGCACGCCGGACCCACGATGCGCACCGCGAACCGGACTGCTTCGCCCTTGCTGTCGCCCTCGCGCAGCCGGATGCGGATCGCCGACACCATCTGCATGCTGTCGGCAAAGCCCATCACCATCACCAGCGGCGTCATGACGTTGAGGAACAGGTTGAGCTTGACGCCCAGCCAGCCCAGCAGCCCGAGCGACCACAGCACCGCCAGCACCGGCGGCAGCGCCGCCAGCAGCATCAGCGAGACGCGCTTGAAGAAGATCACGGCGATGATGGCGCCGAACAGGAGGCCGAGGCCGTTGTACACGATCTGGTCGCGCTCGACGGCGTTGCGGATCTCGAGCTGCATCACCGGCGCGCCCGTCAGGTGCGATTTGAGGCCGCTCCCGGCAAGCTCCTTGCTGAGGACCTGGTTGATGTTGCCGATGACCTGCTTGGCACCTTGCTCCCGCACGACGACCCGATCGAGCGCAAGCACGGCCAGCGCCAGCTCGCCGTCGTCGGACAGGAACTTGCCCTTGACGATCTCGTTGGCCTTGAGCGCGGCGATCACCGCGTCATAAGCCGGTCCATCGGGCAGATCGTCGGGAACGATGGGCGCCGCATAGCCCGTCGCGTCCGGTTTGCCGCGCGCGGCCAGCATCGACACGACGCCGTCGACTCCGTCGGCAAGCTGCAGATCGACGATGGCGCGCTGGAAGGCTTCGAGCTGCGCCTTCTTGAGGAGGTCCTTGCCCTCCACCACCACCAGCACATCGTACTCGCTCGACGGGAACCGGCGATCGATCTCCTCGTAGCGGCGGAACTCCTCGGTGTCGGTGCGGAACAGCTCGGACAGCGAGTCGTCGACCTTGAGTCGCGTCAGACCCCACCCCGCGAGTAGGGAAACGAGAACGACCAGCGCCACCGTCAGGCGAGGCCAAGCCAGGCCGACGTAGCCTGCTCGTTCTAGGCCGAACGCAAATGAGCGTCGCGGCACATCCGCAGTGGCGTCCATGGGCTCCCTCGCGGCATCGACCCGGCTTTTGTTTCCTGCCCCATTGCCTGGCCGGGGCGGGCCGCACTCGTCGCCATCATGCGACACGATCCCCCGGTGTGTCAGCCCCCGGAGGACCAACCGTTCGCAGGCCGCGGCCGCATTGTCACGGCCAAAGATGCGTCCCCCGCGAGGAAGCGAGCCGCCCCGCCAATATGGCGGCAAGAAGCGGAGTGTGGGGCACAGCCCGCGCATCTAGCGTCGCCGAGGGTAGGCGGGCTTGCGTCGCAACCCGTGGGCTACCTCGACTGACAGACCAAAGGAAACAACATGAGCAAGGAAAGTGACAACAAGGCCGTCGTTGGCCGCTGGTTCACCGAGTTCTGGGGTGAGAAATGCAACCTGAACGTCGTTGATGCCATTGCTGCGCCGAACATGCTTCTGAAGTACTCGCTGCATGAGCCGCGCCGCGGCCGTGATGACATCAAAGCCTTCATGACCGACTTCCGCGCGGCGTTCCCCGACCTCAGGTTCTGGGGCACAGCGGAGCTGATCGCCGAAGGCGACTACGTTGTTGGCCAGTGGGAAGGCGGCGGCACGCATACGGGCCCGGCCTTCGGCGACTTCCTGTCGGGCTCGTTGCCTGCCGCGACCGGCCGCAAGATGCATTTCACCGGCACCACGGTGTTGCGGCTCCAGGATGGCAAGATCGCCGAGGAAATCGGCCTCGACGATGGCGTCACCGCGTTGACACAGCTCGGCCTGATCAGAGCCGTCTGAGTGAGGGGGCAGTCGCCGCGCGCCGGCGACTGCTTCCCCCTGTACCGCGCAGGAAACGGGTCGCCAGGCCGCGCCTGAGCCGGCAGGAATCCCCCAACCTATTGCATGGGCGCCGAGCCCGATCGGCGTGATCCGACATGAGGACGACTCTTGTGAAGCAACCCAGAACGGCTCGAGCAACCGATGATCCGCGGTGGGCGCGCATCGCCACGCGCGACCGCACGGCCGATGGCCACCTCTGGTATTCGGTCGCGACCACCGGGGTCTATTGCCGGCCGTCGTGCCCATCGCGCGCCGCCAACCCCGAGAACGTTCAGATCTACGACACGCTCGAGGCCGCCAGAGCCAGCGGCTTCCGCCCGTGCCGGCGCTGCAATCCGGAAGGCCCCTCGATCGACGATGCGAACGCCGCCATGGTCGCGCGCGCGTGCCGCCTGATCGAGAGTCGCGAGGAGGAGCCATCCCTGGCCGAGCTCGCTCAGGCGGTCGGCCGCAGCCCCACCTACTTCCATCGACTGTTCAAGGCGATAACCGGGCTGACCCCGAAGGACTACGCCGCGGCCCACCGCGCGGCAAAGGTCCGCGAAGGATTGGAGACCAGTCGCAGCGTGACCGAGGCGATTTACGACGCCGGCTTCAACTCGAGCGGGCGCTTCTACGACAAATCCACTGACATGCTGGGGATGACCCCGACCCGCTATCGCTCCGGCGGGACCAACGAGGAGATCCGTTTCGCCGTCGGGCAATCCTCGCTCGGCGCGATCCTGGTCGCATCGAGCAGGAAGGGCGTGGCATCGATCCTCATCGGGGACGACCCCGATGCGCTGGTCCGCAATCTCCAGGATCGCTTCCCCAAGGCCCGCCTCGTCGGGGGTGACAGGGACTACGAGGCCCTCGTCGCACGGGTCGTCGGCCTGGTGGAGGCGCCTGGCCTCGGCCTCGACTTGCCACTCGACGTGCGGGGCACCGCATTCCAGCGCAGGGTCTGGCGGGTTTTGCGCGCCATTCCTGCTGGCCAGACGCTCTCCTACGCGGAGCTTGCCCGTCGCATCGGCGAACCCAAGGCGGTGCGGGCCGTAGCCGGTGCCTGCGCGGCCAACCATCACGCGATCGCCATCCCCTGTCATCGGGTGGTGCGCAACGACGGCTCGCTGTCGGGATACGCCTGGGGCGTGCAGCGCAAGCGCGAGCTGCTCGATCGGGAAGCAGCCCGCGTCACTTGATGCGCCGTCGGCTTTCTGGCGGTTCAGGTGTCCCGAGAGAAGGTCGCCCGCTGCTCGCGTTCAAGTAGGATACGCTTGCGGCGGACACCCCAGCGATAGCCAGAGATGGAGCCGTCCTTCTTCACCACGCGGTGGCAGGGAACGAGGATGGCGATCGCGTTCGACCCGATCGCCTCGGTCACGTCGCGGGCATCGCGCGTGCCGAGTTTCGCCGCCAAAGCGCCATAGCTGGTCGTCTCGCCCGCCGGGATTTCGCGGAGCAGGGTCCAGACCTGCTGCTGATAGGCGCTGCCGCGCATGTCGAGCGCGATGCCCGGATCCTGGTCGGGATGATCGATGAGCCACGAGAGCTTTTTGACCATGTCGGCCAGCCCGTTTGCGTCATACGCGATTTGGGTCTCCGGAAAGCGCGATTGGAGGGCGCTCGGCACCGCCAGTCCCCGGTCGCCGAACTCGAAGGCCACCAGGCCCGCGTCGGACTGGGCAGCGAAGAAGTCCCCGAGCGAGCTGGCGCCCCATGCGTAGCGGGTGTGCTCCGGCATTCCGGCCTCCGTGTAATGATGCAATGACGGTTTGAGCGTGTGGATAGGCCAACCGGCCGCCGCCTGCGACCCGCTTCTTGCTTTCAAATCGGCAAGGCGCACCCCGTCACGACGGGGCGGGAGCATCCGATTTGAAAGCAAGGACCGGAGTGAGCGCCGAGCATGCCCACCCTAGTGTCCGCGACGAGGAACAAATGGGAGCTATTGAAATGGACCTCGTCACCACGAACACTGTGCCGCAGACTACGGTCAACCAAACCATCGCCGGCCCCGGCGACATTGCCTTCTCGATCGGCGAGTGCGCCTTGGGCAAGGTTCTCGTCGCGCGCAGCACCGCCGGCATCTGCGCGATCCTCATGGGATCGGACGGCGAGGAGCTCAAACGGAACCTAGCGGATCGCTTTCCAGGCCGCCGGTTGGTCTCGGACGGGTCTCAGCTTGCGACCGATTTGTCGAGCGTCACGCGCTTCATCGAGACTCCGGGCGACACGCTCGACCTGCCACTGGACCTGCAGCACGGCACACCGTTTCAGCGGCGGGTTTGGGAGGTCCTTCGTGCGGTCCCGTGCGGCGCCACGATCACGTATGCCGCACTCGCGCGTCGCATCGGCAGCCCGAACGCAACCCGCGCGGTTGCAAGCGCCTGCGCGGCCAACGCGATCGCTTTGGGTATCCCCTGTCACCGCGTCATCCGCAGCGACGGCACGCTGTCCGGCTATCGCTGGGGCCTCGAGCGCAAGCGGGCGCTGATCGACAAGGAGCTCGTGGCATGAGCGCACGTTCGGCAATCGCGTCTCCCGTCTCGGCGGTTCAATCCGCCGAGGCGCGGGTCGCCAAGTACGACTGGCGTCGGCTGTCCGAGGAGCTGAGCAGCTACGGCTGCGCGGTGATCGAGAAGCTGTTGTCGGCGGAGGAGTGCCGGCGAATCGCCGGCCTCTATCCCGAGGAGCGGCATTTCCGCAGCCATATCCACATGGCGCGGCATGGCTTCGGCAAGGGCGAGTACCGCTATTTCAAGTATCCGCTGCCCGACCTCCTCGCCGGTTTGCGCACGGCGCTCTATCCCCGGCTCGCCAGCGTTGCCAACGACTGGAACGCACGCGTGGGCCTCGATCAGAGGTACCCGGCCGGACACGCCGCTTTCCTGAAGCAATGCCATGATCAAGGCCAGACGCGGCCGACACCTCTGTTGCTGCAGTATGTGCCTGGCGATTTCAACTGCCTGCACCAGGACCTCTACGGCGACCTCGCGTTTCCGCTCCAGGTGGCGATCCTGCTCTCGGAGCCCGGCAGCGATTTTACCGGCGGCGAATTCGTACTGACGGAGCAGCGTCCGCGCATGCAGAGCCGCGCCGAGGTCGTCCCGCTGCGCCAGGGCGACGCTGTAGCCTTCGCGGTCCACAATCGCCCCGTTCAGGGCACCAAGGGCACCTATCGCGTCAACCTGAGGCACGGCGTCAGCCGCGTGCGCTCCGGCATGCGGCACACCGTGGGCATCATCTTCCACGACGCCAAGTAAGGGATCAGACGTGCGACTACATAAGAAGGGGCGCCGCGGCGTGCGGCGCCCCTGCCGGTCCGAGGCGAGCGCGGAGGCTACGCCGCCCTGTCCGGGTGACAGCACGCGGACGCCCCGGCCGGCACCGCATACTCGTCGTTGCGCTTCACCCAATCCATGATCACCGTCTCGTTGCGGCCCTTCGGCGTCATGTCGAGATAGATGAAGGCTGCGATCACCTCCTCGTTGCCGCGGGCGTAGCTCGAATAGGTGTGAAAGACGTCGCCGTTCTCGTCCTTGTAAAAGACGCTCAGGCCCGGCAGCTCGTCGAGGCCGTACTCCTCCTTCATCATGACGTAGTTGTAATAGATCTGGCCGCTCGCGAGCTGCTCCTTCGTGAACGATACGTGATAGTCGAAGTTGAAGTCGTTGTTCCACGACGACACCCACGGCGCCGTCCAACCGAGCCGCGCCTTGTAGGCGAGGAGCTTGTCCAGCGGGGCACGTGACACGCGCACGTAGCTCACGTCGTGATTGACCAGATGGACGAGCGCGCCTTCGGCGTGGTCGGCCTCGAGCGAGCAACTGACGCAGCCCTGGTCCAGATCGTGCCGCCACATGAAATGATGGATGATGAGCTGGCTGTTGGTGCCGAACAGGTCGGCCAGCGTCTTCTTGCCCTCGGCCGTATCGAAGACATAGGTCTTCTCGACCTTCACCCATGGCAGCGCACGCCGTTCGGCGGCAACCAGGTCGCGCATGCGGGTGAGCGCCTTCTCGTTCTTGAGATGGGCCTTGCGCGCCTTCAACCACTCTTCGCGGGAAACAACGGGATGCATGTCGGGGCTCCTTTGAAATCGGGCAGCTCGGTGCTTACGCGGCGGCCGAGGTTTGGGCGGGAAACGGATCGCGCCAGGCCGGCAGCTCGTTGAGGCGGGCGTGCCAGCGCTCGACCTCGGCGAATTCTCCGATCGGAATATGCGCACGCGCCGCATAGGGAAGCGTCACGCCGACGGCGAAGTCCGCAATCGTCAACGTGTCACCGAGCAGATATTTCCGGCCCTTCAGGTGGGAATTGAGAATGTTGGCAAACTTCCGAAAATAACCGGTCGCCTCCTCCACGGCGGCAGGATCGGTTTCGCCGAGGCTGAACTTCGGCTTGATGATGTATTCGAAATAGAGTGTTCCGGCGTGATGGCCGAAGTGCTCCGAATCCCAGCTTAGCCAGCGCAGCACCTCGATCTGGCGCTCGTCGCTGGGCCACAGGTCCGAGTCCGCACGGCGCGCGAGATGGCCCATGATGGCATTGGACTCCCACAGCCGCAGGCTGCCGTCCACCAACGTCGGCACCTTGCCGTTGGGATTGATCGCGACGTACGGCGCTTGCTTGTGCTCGCCCTTCCCGAGGTCGACGTGCACGAGCTCCAGCGGCGAGTTCAGATACTTGGCGACGGCGCAGGCCTTCCGCGGATTGATTGTCTCTGCGTAGTAGAGTTTCATTTGGCGTACTCCTGTTCGGAAGCGGGCGAAGGTTCTCGTAATAAGCCATCCAGTTAATTAACCTATAAGTTAAATTAGACAGACAGTTTGTCAACCCTGCGTGTGCAGGGCCGCCTTCGGCGTGCCTATGGCGCGCAAGCGCACGGGAAGGCCGCGCAACCGCGAGGGCACACTCGCACTCCGATCCGCGCGCGCCGGGATGGCCGCATTGCCGCCCGATGCACGAATATGATACTGGCGTGGAAACACTGTTCGGTCAGGGGGTTTCATGCAGGCACGCGCGACGTTGGCCTCGCTCCTTGCGTTCGGAATGCTGGCATCGGGGCCGGCGGCGGCTGGCCCTGCGCTATTGTTCGACGCGAGCAACGGCCAGGTTCTCTATGCCGAGGACATGGACGACCAGTGGCATCCCGCGTCGCTCACCAAGATCATGACCGCCTACCTCACGTTCGAGGCGATCAAGGCGGGCAAGCTCACCCTCGAGACCAAGGTTTCCTATAGCGAGGCCGCCTACATTCAGCCGCCGAGCAAGGTCGGGCTGCCGGTCGGTGCCGAGATGGCTGTCGACCTGGCGCTGCGCGCTCTGATCATCAAGTCGGCCAACGACGTCGCCGTATTGCTCGCCGAGGCGGTGAGCGGCACCGAGGCGGCCTTTGTCGAGCAGATGAACGCGACCGCGCGCCGGCTCGGCATGACCCGCACGACCTTCGCCAACGCCAACGGATTGCCGGCGCCCGAGCAGGTCACGACCGCGCGCGATCTCGCGCGGCTGTCTCGCGCCGTGGTCCGCGACTTTCCCGAGCATGCTCACTACTGGGCGATGGCCGATATGAGGATCGGCAAGCGCCGTCTCGGCAGCCACAACGGGTTGCTGAAGACGTATGAGGGCGCCGACGGCCTAAAGACCGGCTTCATCTGCGATTCGGGCTACAACGTCGTCGCCAGCGCCACCCGCGACGGGCGGCGCTTGATGGCGGTCGTTCTCGGCGAAAGCTCGGGCCGGGATCGCGGCCTCCGCGCCGAGAGCCTGCTCGAGCACGGCTTCCTCAATCAGGGCTGGAAGACCCTGTTCAGCACGGGCAGCATCGATACGATTCCGATTGCGCCGGAAGCCAAGCCGGTGATCAGCGTCCGCGACGAGGTCGTCGCCTGGGACTGCGGAGGCCGCAAGGCGGTCCGCCGGGCGATTGCCAAGAAGCGCCCGCGCACCAAAGCGTCTCAGCAGGCAGCCGTGCCGTCCGCCGCGCAGGAGCAGGGGGGAGGGCAGGCACAGAACGCGGCCGCGTCCCAGAAGGCCCCGGAGGCTGCGGGCGGCGGCCAGTCGGCCGGAGGCGCGGCGCAGCCGGCACAGCCCAAGCCCAGGCCAAAAGCCGCCGCGGCGCAGGCGCCTCAGCAGCCGGCGGCGCCCGTCAAGGCGCAGCAGTAGCCGCGCAGCAGGCGACGCCGAAGGCGCGCAGCGAGCGATTAAACAATCAGGTCGAGCTTCTTGTTGTTGCGGAGCTGGCAGCCCGGCGCCGGCGCGTTTGCGGCATCATCCTCGGCTTTGGCCGCAGGCGGCGCGGCATCGCCGGCCCGCGCCCCGTGCGGTGCGTCGGCACCCGCCTGCGCCTCCCCGGCGGCCGGCGCCTGGGCCGGCCCCTCCGATGAATGCTGGGCGCTCGCCGGCGTCATCGTCAGCACGATCAGCAGCGCGGCGGTACCACAGAGCAGGATGGCGGTCCGACCGAAGATCATCGAGGAAGCTCCGTTTTGGGGCGCTGCGCCGCTCGTCCCGTTCTGCAACACCCGGCAGCGATTCGAACCTTAACAGGATTGCGGCTTCCCCGCAGCCGGCGGGTCGAGGCGCCTCGCGACCGGCCGGCGCAACTGGCGCCATTCTTGCTTTATCCGAGACGTTAACGCCCATTAGGACTGAGCGTCATGGCGACAGAGTGGCATCTTCTGGCCGATGCAACCCCGACCCCGCGGGAGATGAAGACGATGGCCGCCCTGTTGGAGGGTCGCCACGGTGCCCATGCTGCTGCCGTCGCCGAGTTTCTGGCGGCGCTCCATGATCAGAGCGGCGACCCGGCGCGGTCGTGGGCCTGGGCGGGCGTGGCCGCGCTGGTGCGCAAGCGCGAGCGCACGCGCCTGATGAACGGCTGATCGGGCCCGAGCCCACGCCCGCACAAAGAGCACGGATGGAAATGACCGCTTCCCCTATCGCACAACGCTCCGACGAGGTCGGTGGCCGCGGCCGTGCGGGAAGCATCGGCGCGACGGTCAGCGATATTCTGCGCGCCGACAGCGATCGCGCGCGCGCGCAGCGCGATGCGCTCACTGCATTCGTCGTCCGTGCCGCAAGTGCCGCCATTCTGTATCTGTCGCAGGTTGTGCTCGCCCGTTGGATGGGCGGCTACGAGTACGGCGTCTACGTCTTCGTGTGGACTTGGGTGCTCGTGCTCGGCGGCCTGTCGCACGTCGGCCTTAACATGACGATGATCCGCCTGGTGCCCGAGTATCGCGAGACCGGCCGGCTCGACCTGCTGCGCGGCTTGCTGCGGGGCGGGCGCCTGCTGGCGCTCGGGCTCAGCACCGCCATCGCCGCATTCGGCATGGCGGGCCTGTGGCTGCTCGGCGATCGCGTTGCCGACCACTACCTGCTGCCGGCCTACCTCGCCCTCGTTTGCGTGCCGATGTACACGCTCACCGACGTTCAGGACGGCATCGGCCGCGGCAGCTCCTGGATGGCCATCGCGCTGCTGCCGCCGTACGTGCTGCGGCCGCTGACCGTGCTCCTCGCCATGGTGCTGGCGCACGAGGCGGGCCTGCCGATGAACGCCTCGACGGCCGCCGCTGCCGCCATCCTGGCCACCTGGGCCGCCGCATTGGTGCAGACTCTCCTGATCGGCCGGCGTCTCGAGCGCGAGGTGCCCGACGGGTCCAGGACCTACGATTTCCGCCTGTGGCTTGCGACGGCGCTGCCGCTGCTCGTCATCGGCGGATGTGAGATGCTGATGCAGACCACCGATGTCCTGGTGGTTTCGCGCTATCTGGGGCCGACCGAGGTCGGCATCTATTTCGCCGCCGCCAAGACCATGAGCCTGATCCTGTTCGTGCACTACGCGGTCGGCAGCGCGCTCGCCAATCGGTTTTCCGCGCTCAACGCGCGCGGCGACAAGGAGCAGCTCGCGGCCTTCGTGCGCGATGCGGTGCACTGGACGTTTTGGCCCTCACTCGCTGCTGCCGCCGCCATCCTGGCGCTAGGCCGGCCGCTGCTGTGGCTCTTCGGCCCGCAGTTCGTCGAAGGCTATCCGGTGATGTTCGTTCTCGTCCTCGGATTTCTCGGCCGCGCCGCGATGGGACCGTCGGAATTCCTGCTCAACATGCTGGGCGAGCAGCGCCGGTGCGCCGCCGTACTGGCCGCCGCCGCGGCGCTCAACATCGCGCTGAATTTCGCGCTTGTTCCGGTCTTCGGGCTGGTCGGCGCCGCCAGCGCCACCGCAACTGCGCTGATCGCGGCCGCATTGATGAACTATGTCGTCGCTCGCCGCCGGCTCGGCCTCGACATCGCGGTCTGGGCCAATCTCGCGAAGCCGGCGCGCTCGGGCGCATTGAGTGCTTCCGGAAAAGTGTGAAGCGGTTTTCCGACAAGAAGCACGACAAAACAAGGGCTTAGGGTCGTTCCGCGATTCAGCGACAGAGCGGAACGAGGCTAGAGCGGCGAGCCCACCACCAGCGTCCAGAAGGTCTTGAACTCGGTCTTGGGATCCTGGACCAGCGCGATCCCCATGTGCTCGGCATCGGCGAGCAGCAGGTTCTTGTTGTGGCTGGCGCTGGCTTTCCAGCCCTTGAAGACCTCATCGATCGTGGTCTGCCCCGTGCCGACGTTCTCCGCCGCCACCCTGGCGTTGTAGCCGTTGCGCTTGACCCGGTCCCACGGATTGGAGCCATCGGACCCATAGTGGGAAATGCGGTCCCACTTGGCCAGATCCTTAGAATGGGCCTTCGCCGCGTTGGTCAGCTCGGCGTTGAGCTTGAGCGGCTTGAGGCCCTTCTCGCGGCGATAAGCGTTGATCACGTCGCGCGCCTTCTCGGGATCGAGCTGCGTGCCCGTGTAGTCGCGATCGGAGAGCGCGCCGGGCGGGGCCTTCTCGAAGGAGCCCGACGGGGCCTTGTCGGCGAGCGCCGCCGTCCGCTTCTTGCTGGCGCTATCGAGCGAGGCGACGTGCGATGCCGAGGTGTCGCCGCCGAGCCCTTGGCTGCTCTGAGGGCTCGAGCGCCGCGCCGACGCGGTCGACAGCGGGTTCGAGACGTTGGAAGCGTCGGAAAAACCGAACGACAGCGGACTGGGTCCCAGGCTGCAGCCCGTCAGCAGCACGATGACCGTAGCAGGTAAGACAACGCGATACATAGACAACACTCCCGCCATGCCCGAGCGGACGGTGTCGAGAATTCCCCCAAATCCGTTAACTTGGCGTTAACGGTGACGCGCTTGCATGTGGTGCGTCGCGGATTGGCCTTCCCTCGACCCCTGGGACACGACACCGGTCGCCCCAGGATCCTCCGGTCCATATTTGAGGCCCCAGGTCCGTGACGTCAGTTTGACGTGGCCGGGGCGGAACCAAGGCGTGGTGAGAATTTTCATTTGAGTTTCAACATCGGCGATGGTGCAAGGCGGGCGCTGATGCCGATACATCTGCGGGCGAGGTGTGACGGATCGGATTCACCCCCCTTTCCCCCGCCTCGCTCCTTCCGCAGAATGCGATTCGTTCTCCTGGTGATTCGTGCGTAAGGCGCAAGCAAAGGGCTTCGCCCGCGAGATGCCGTCGGCTTCGCGGGCCGTGGGGATTCGCTGAAGCGGGGAATCGAGGGGATGGCGACCCTAGCCATGGAAGCGCGGGCATCCGCGCCCGTCACGGGCGAGACGCACCCTCTGCGCACGCTCGTGCTGGCGCGTGTCGCGTGCGAAGGCGGCGCGACGCGGGCGGAGATGAGCCGCGATCTGGCGCCCTTCATCGCCCAGAAGCTGTCGCCCGCCGAATGGCGCGGCGCGCTCGATGGTATGCTTGCGGCCTTGGTGGCGGACGGCCTCGTGTCCGAGAAGCGTGCACGGGCCACTCTGACCCCGGCCGGCGCCGAAGCGGCGACGGGCCTGCTCGGGCCCAAGGCGCTGATGATGGCTTGGCCCGAGATGCGCGACATCCGCCTGGTCGCGGCCGCCCTCGGCGTGCCAGCGTCGAACGCGGCAAAACTAAAGGCGTTGGCCCGTCCGGATGCTCTGCGTACCGCCATTCTTCAGAAGGCGTTCGGGCTCGCCGTCAAAGGCACGCCGAGCCCGTCGCGTCTGCGCTCCGCACTAGCCGTCGTGGCCCTCGAGCGCGCGTTCGGAAACCGCATCAAGGGCGGGCTCGGGACGGGCTCGGGGCTGCCCGCCAAGACCGGCCGGCTGCTGGCCGGGCAGTTGGCCCGCCGCCCTCGCGACTTCGGAACCGATGCGCGGTTGATCGCGGCGCTCGCCGCCGAGCAGGCCGGGTCTGTTCAACAGGACATCGATGCACTCCGCCTGGCGATCGTGCGCGGCTTTGTCGGGCCGGCGCTGGTGCGCGAACCGTCGCTGCCGCAACCGCCGGCCCCGGCGCCGCGCCCGGCTGCTCAGCCGAGCGCACCGCCCCGGCCCGCTGCGGCCAGCCGGCCCGATCTCGCCGGCTTCGCCCGCGAGGTCCAGAGCGCGGCGCGGACTCGCGCCGAAGGCTGGCCGGGCAATCGCAAAGCTTACATTTCCCACGTCTGGCAGGCGCTCGTCGCGCGGCATCCGGACTGGGGACTGACCCCGATCGAGTTCAAGGGAATGCTGGCCGAGGCGCACCGCACCGGCCACGTCACCCTCGCCAATGCGGATCTCAAGGACAAGAAGACCATGAAGGAAGTGCAGGAGTCGGCCATCGCCTACAAGAACACGGTTTGGCATTTCGTCCGCGTCGAGGACTGACGTCCTGCACGCCGCGCTGCCGCCCCAAGTCCCCGTAACCGCGTCGCCGTAACCCGCGTCAAGGATGAACTGTTGATGCCGACATCCGCCCAATCGTCCGCGCCGTCGGAAGGTCTGACTGCCGCGTTCGATCACTCGATCACGTGGGAGGACGACGTTTGGCGGGCCGACCCCGTCGACGTCGAGGAGGTGCATCGCAAGGCGCGCCAGAAATTCTTCGATCTGCTCGACGTGGTGACCAACCAGCGCCGCGGCACGCAGGCGCGCATCCTGCTGTTTCACGGCCAGTCCGGCGCCGGCAAGACTCACCTGATCCGCGCCCTGCGCACCGGCGCCCACCGCCGGGGCAAAGCCTATTTCGGCTATGCCCAGATGACGCCGGACGTCGCGAGCTATGCCGACTATTACCTGCGCCGCCTCGTGAACTCGCTGGAGAAGCCCTACGATCCCGATCAGGGCGGCGAGAGCGCCCTGTTCCGCCTGACCCGCCGTCTGGTCGATGACGCCGGCGTGCTCGCCGAAGGCGAGATCGTGAAGCTGCGCGAGGCCGCCCTAGACGAGGACCAGCTCGCCCGCTTCGTCGTCGAGCTCGCCGACGATATCGTCGCCGCGCCGAAATTCGCCGAGCAGGAGCTCGACATCAACGTCGTGCGCGCGCTGCTCTACCTGCAGCGCTGTGATCCGCGCATCGACCAGCGCGTGCGCCAGTACCTCTATGGCCGCGCCCTCAACGCGCTCTCCCAGGATGCGGTTGCCGCCCTCGATCCCAACACCGGCGACGGCCGCGCCTTCGAGATCATCGAGGCGCTGGGCAAGCTGATGTGGACGGTCGATCGCGCCGCCCTCGTCTACTGCATCGACCAGGTCGAGGACCTGCGCTTCTTCGACGATGCCGAGGACCGCTTCCAGAAGGCCGTGCGCGACCTGATCCAGATCGCCAATCGTCTGCCGACCGCCATCATCGTGATCTCCTGCCTGGAGGAGTTCTACGGCCAGGTGCGCGGCGTGCTCGCCCAGTCCTACATCGACCGCATCGAGAAATCGGGGCCGGTGCCGCTGCTCGAGACGCGTACGCCCGCCGAAGCTCGCCTGATCATCGCCAAGCGCCTCGAGCACCAGGCGGAGACCCACGCGGGGGGCCTGAGCTTCCCCGACGCCGGCGCCTTCTTCGGCCCGCAGTTCTTCGAGGAGTTCGGTGGCCTCTCGACTCGCCGCCTGCTCGAGCACGCCCAGAGCCGCCTGCGCGTACAGGAGAGCGGTGCCGTCGAGGAGCGGGAGGACGTCCCCGAGTCGGGCGGCTTCATCTCGACGCTGGCGGCCGCACTGGGCTTCGCGCCCGACAACGACGAGCCTGAGCCCGAGCCAGCGCTCCAGGTCGATTTCCGCGAGATGTGGTCGCGCTTCCAGCAGGCCTCGGAAGCCGAGATGCCCTCGCACGACCAGGAGTTGCTCGACATCCTGCTCGCCACCCTGACGCTCGCCAAGGACGAGTGGGGCGGCGCCATCGACCTCAAGATCACGCGGCCCGAGCTCGCCGACGACCTGCCGACAGCCGATCTATCGGTCCGCCACAAGTCGGGACACACTTTCGATGTGCGCGTGTTCCTGTGCAATCGCCCGACCCAGGGCGGCGGCTTGAAGCGGCAGCTCGACAAGGTGCTGCAGGCGATGAGCGGGCGCATCTGCTTCATGCTGCGTGCCAGCGACTTTCCGCCGAACAAGAAGAACCAGACCGCCCAGGCGTTCCGCAAATTCCGCGACGGTGGCGGCCGCTCGATCCTGGTGCCGATCCCCGAGTGGGAGCGCATGATGACGGTGCGCGAGTTCCACGCCCATCATCGTCAGGACCCGGGTTTTGCGCGCTGGTTCGAGCAGATGAAGCTCGCCTCGGGGCTGATCTCGACCGCCCAGCTCCTGCGCCTCGACCTGCTGGGGCGGCCGTTGCCCAAGGCCGAGGCCACGGTCGCCGCCCTGCCCGTCGCCGATGCACACGCCGCGACCGCGCCATCGCACCTACCGGTGCCGGTGTCGCGCTCCGCGCCGCCCGAAGCCGCACCGTCCGCCGCCCCTGCGCCCCACGGCAACACCTGGGCCGACTGGCTCGGCTGGGGCTGGGGCAAGCAGCCGGAGGCCCCGCCAGCCAATGACGACGAGCTGCCGCTGTCGGTGATCCTCGACGAGAACGGCGACAACGCCAACAGCATCTATGCCGGCCGCGAGCTCGGTGGGCGGTCGAAGGCGGTGACCCTCAATCGCGACGTTCTGAAGCGGCATGCTGCCGTGCTCGGCGGCTCGGGATCGGGCAAGACCACGCTGGCACTGAGCCTCATCGAGCAGCTCTTGCTGCGTGGCATCCCTGCCGTGCTGATCGACCGCAAGGGCGATCTGTGCAGTTACGCCAATCCCGATGTCTGGCGCGCCAATGACACCGAGTTCCAGGAGCGCCGCGGCGACCGCGAGAAGCTCGCCGATGCCATCGACGTCGCCGTCTACACGCCGGGCCGATCGTCGGGCCGGCCGATCTCGATCACGCTGCTCCCCACCGGTATTAGCGAGCTGCCCGAGCACGAGCAGCAGCTCCTGGCGAACCTGTCGTCCGCCGCCTTGGGCGAGATGCTGCACCTGAAGAACTCGGCAACCCACCAGAAGCAGTCGGGCACGCTGTCGGTCGCGCTCAAGATCCTCGGCAGCCGCTCGCGCTCCGAGGTGACATTGGCCGACCTCATCTATCTGCTCGAGGACGAGGACCCCGAGCTCACCGACCTCACGCAACGCATGGACCCCTCGGGCAAGATCCGCCGCGATCTCGTGGCCCAGCTCGACAGTCTGCGTCACCGCAACTCGGCGCTGTTCGAGGCGGGCGGCGAGCATCTGCGCATGGAGTCGCTGCTCGGCATCGGACCCTATGCCCGCGACGGCCGCACCCGCCTGTCGATCATCTACACCGGCTTCCTCGGCGACAACGAGAACATCTTGTTCTGGGTCGCCCAGTTCCTCTCCGAGGCCTTGCGCTTCTGCCAGCGCAACCCCAACGACGAGCTGCAGGCCGTCGTCATGTTCGACGAGGCCGATCTCTACATTCCGGCCAACTCCAAGCCGGCCACCGCCGAGCCGCTGCAGAGCCTGCTGAAACGCGCCCGCTCCGCCGGCCTCGGCCTGATGCTCGCGACCCAGTCGCCGGGCGATCTCGACTACCGCTCGCGCGACCAGATCACTTCGTGGTTCATCGGCCGCGTCCGAGAGGACACCGCGCTGAAGAAGCTCAAGGCTGCGTTCCAGAGCGAGAGCGGCCTCGACCCGGCGGCCGTCCTACCGGGCCAGACCGTCGGCGAGTTCCATCTCGTGCAGGAGGGTCTGGTGCGCTCGATCAAGGCGCAGCGCTCGCTGATCAGCGCCGAGCAGGTGCCCTTCGATCGCATCGAGCAGCTCGCCCATGAAACCAAGGGCCAGGACGAAAAACAGCTCCGCCTGTTCGACGTGCGCTAGAGTGCTTCCGGAAAAGTGTGAAGCGGTTTTCCCATAAGAAGCACGACAAGCCTCTAGGAGCGGATGGGCGCGTCACCGTTTTGCCACATGATGCACGTGGCCCGCGCTCGGCATGCGGCGTATGCGGATGAAGAAGGGTCGCACGCGACCGGACTTAAGCCGCTCAAAGGAAATGATGTTCCGCCACCCATTCCCGCCTTGTTTCGCTATTGTTCGCGACTGCGAAGCGACTTATGACGACTCTTGAAATAACGCGTGCGAAAAAGCGGTGGATAGCGTATTCTACCGTCTGCGGACGAGATTTGTGAGGGGTTCTCGGACGCTGGTGTCTCAGTCGCTTAGGGCGTGCGGCTGAGAGCATGTGCGTTTGTTGCGGGGTAGTGTCATGGTGGATAAGTCATGGCTGATGATGGTCCTGGCCACTCTCCTGGGGCCAGCGATCGGCGTTGGGCTTTTTGTGTTGATTCATACCCTCTGATTTCGAAGTGCGGGGACGATGGGCGGGGTGGCAGTCGGCATCCGCTCACCAACTACGTGCCACAAAAAACAGAGCTGCGATGACCGCCACCGCTGTGCATGAGCGCAGCGGCTGCGATGCGCTCGCAGACGTCCGCATCCCCGGCGCCGGGCGCACCCTTTTGAGGCGCTGACGCCGTCCGCCATCAAAGGGTCCCAGCCGGGCCACAAAGGCGCGCTACCTGCGGGTGAGGTGCGTGGCTTCCGGTCTCCCATGTTCGCGGCAATTCGCGTTGTTACGCGTGCGCTCGAAGCGCTGCTTGCGCTGCCGCTGCATGCCATTCGCATTCTTGCTGCCGCCATTGTTTTCCGACCCCGGCTCGGGCCGCTGCGCTATGTCGTTCTCGCGGCCGGCGGCTACCTCGTCTTTGCCGTGCTGCTCGTGTACGTCGTCGCTCCGCTGCGTGGACTCTATGGCTCGTACGTCCTGGCCGACAAGCTGCGCTACGACGCCGAGCGCTGGATGGCGACGTCGGTCTACGACCGCCGCGGCGCGTTCGTCGGCACCTTCGACCCGCGCCTCGACAGCCTGCGCGACGTCAACTACACCGACCAGCCGATCGCGCTCGGCGACTACGTCGCCAATCCCGACCACAAGTCGATCCCCGTCCGTGAGGTGCCGGACGGCTACTGGCGCTGCCTCGCTTACCACGAGGACCGTTACATCGGCACGGCGCTGAACCCGTTCGGCATCGATCTCCTGGGCGTCCTCAAGATCCCGTATTCCACGGTGCGGCGCACACTCGCGCTCAGGCGCCCGAGCCTCGGCGTCGGCGGCTCGACTCTGCCGATGCAGATCGCCCGGGTCATCTACAAAACGCCGCCTCATCCCTCCGAGGGTGCCCTGGTCAAGCTCGGCCGCAAGGTCCAGGAGTGGTGGCTGGCGCCCGTCATCTACCGCGAGCTGACCCGCGGCGGTGACGATCGGCGCCTGAAGGAGTGGGCCGCCAACCACATCTGGCTCGCACAGCGCACCGGCGGCGCGCCGCTGCACGGCATCGAGCTGACCAGCCGCGTCGTGTTCGGCAAGGAGGCGACGGATCTGACCGTCGCCGAGCAGTTCGTGCTGGCGTCCGCCGTCAACCGGCCGATTCTGCTGCTCCCTGGCGACGAGCGGCTGAACGAGGTGCGCCTCGATCGCTGGCGCTACATTGTCGAGGTGCGCGCCCGCACCTGCGCGGAGAAGGTCATCACCGACGAGGCCGAGCAGAAGAAGGTGCTGTTCGAGCTGGTGCAGATGGCCGGCGGCCCGCCCGATCCGCGCCTGCGCCCGCGTCTCCGTCAGGCGCTCGAGGAGCACGCGCCGCGGTTCGCGCAGCGCGCACAGGCAAACCCCACCATTCGCGCCAATGCCCTGCTGCCGGGCACGCGCTTCGGCCTGCGCGAGGAGATGAAGGATGCCTTCGGTTTCGGCTGGCGTGATGCCGTGCGCAGCATCACCACCGCCATCGATGTCGTCGAGAACTTGAGCTTCGTCGGCAAGGTGCGCGGCGAGCTCGCGAATCTCGATCGTGATCTCCGGGGCAAGCTCGAGGCGGGCTTCACGCTCGATCCCGACCGTGCCGGCGGCGATGTCGCGCTGCCCAATGTCATAGTGGTCGCCGCCGACCACAAGGGCGAAATCGTCCGCTACTTCGAGACGCACGAGACCGCGCCGTACTTCGGCGCACAGGCGGCACGCGATGCCGCGACCGGCCACTACGATGCCGGACGCGAGAGCCGCATGATCGCCTCGACCGGCAAGATGCTGCTTGCCATTGGCGTCGCCAACGAGCGTCGCGATACGCCCGGCACACTTTATCTGGATACCGACGCGCCGGCCACCGGCCTCGAGTCCTGTCAGCGCGGCGGCGGCCAGCGCCGCGGCCGCACCGCGCTCGTCGCCTTTGCCTGCTCGCTCAACAACCCGCTGCTCCACCGCGCCGCACTGCTTGGGCAGGCGCGCATGCGCCGGCTCGTCGACCGCTTCGGCTTCGCCATGCCGCCGCCCGGCGAGGGCGGCCAGGGCACGCCCGCCTCGACCGCCGCCGTGCTCGGTCAGATCGCCGGCGCGCCGCGCCGCGTCCACCACATGGCGAGCGTGATCCTCGCCGCGCTGACCGACCGTGGCGGCAAGCCGGTGCCGCCGCCCTCGCTTGTCCGCACCTATGAGTTCACCGGGCCCGATCAGGCCGCCGCCTATGCTCGTGACACTGCCGCCGACATGGTGCCCAACAGCGTGATCCGCCGCGACTCGCACGCCATGCTCAAGACGCTGCTGCAGGCCCCGCTGTGCTATGCGCCCGGCGGCAAGCCGGCCGGCACGCTCAAAGAGCTGTCCGGCTGGTGCGCCGACCGCCGCTCCGATCTGCGCCTGCATTTCGCCAAGACCGGAACCCAGGTGACGATCGATGCCAACGCTACGGTCGATGTGTGGGTTGCCGGCGGGCTCCAGTTCGCCAACGGCGCCGCCTATTCTTATGTCGTGCTGATCGGTACCGGGTCGACGCCGTGGGCGCGTAGCGTGCACGCCGGCCAGGCCGGTGCGCGGCTGCTGCGCGTGCTGCTTGAGGATCTGCAAGGGCACGCCAAACGCAATCCGGTGCTCGCGGCGGGCCCCGCTCGTGATGCAGCCGGGCAGCCGTTGGCACGATGACGATCGGCCGCGCCCGGCAATGGCCGTGAGGCGTGGCACATCCGTCACGCTTCGGCCGCAGTGGTGACCAACTGGCGTCACCAAGCGCCGCTATCCGTCGGTGCGGATCACACATCGCCCGGGGCAAGATCACACAATCGGATCGGGTCCCGCGCCCTCGAGCAGTGCCGCCGGTCGGATCGATATGTCCGGCCTGCGCCCGGCCAGGGTGCCTCATATGCAGGTCATCCCATGGCTTTGTCGTTGGACGTGGTCCGTCCAGGCCCCCGGCGCGCCAGACTGGAATTCGACACCGGCGAGGGCAGTGACTGGGGCGAGGCGGACGAGCCCCGCTCCGATTGGAAGAAGCTCTACCTCGTCTTCGGGCTCGGCGCGCTGTCGTGGGTCGCTACCTACGTCGGCATGCTGGAGCTGATCGAGGCCAACATCGGCGACCTGCCGCTGCTGCACAAGGCGATCATCGGCTTCTCGGTCGCCATGCTGATGCTGATGATCATCTGGCTCCTCGATCGCCTGTTTGCGCCGGTCGGCTGGTTCACGCGCGCCATCTATCTCGCCGGCTACCTCTTTCTGTCGATCATTTCTGTGGGCTTTGGATTTGGCTTCTATTGGAAAGTCCTCGAGAGCCGCTCGGAAGCCTCCCGTTCCGCCGAGAGCGCGGTCTCCCAGGTCCAGAACGCCCTGCACGCCGCCTCGAGCCGGCTGACCCAGCTCCAGGGCACGCTCGACCAGCTCAAGGTGATGTCGGCGCAGAAGGCCGAGACCGAGCGGGCAAGCGGTGCCTCCTGCCCCAACAGCGGTCCGGGCGACGGCCCCCGCCGCAAGATGCGCGACGACGATGCTGCCCGGTTCGGTTTTGCCTCCGATTTCGTCAAAGGCCGCGCGACCAGCGTCAAGGCCGATATGGGCGCGCTCGACGGCGACCTCGCCAAGATCGTCACCGGCGACAAGTCGACATTCGATGCCCATGGCACCCGCAACGAGTTCATGCGGGCGCTTGGCCGCAAGCTCGAGCTGACCGCCACCGGCTTCAACGCCTTCCGCACCGATCCCCAGTTGAAGCAGATCCGCGCCGATCTCGCCGAGCGCGGCGAGCGGACGAGCTTCGCCGATACCCGCGGCGGCACCTATGCGTGCCCCGACGCCCAGCTTCAGGCGGCGCTGCGTGGCGTCGTCCGCGCCATCGACCAGCTTCCCGAGTTGGAAAAGCCGAAGATTGCCGCCGTCGAGGGCTCCGAGGCGACCATCGAGGCGTTCCGCCGCCTGACCGCGACCGTCTTCGGCCTGATGTCGTTCAAGCTGCCGCCCTCGGCCGACGAGCTGCGCGAGCTCCAGAAGAAAGCGGTGCAGTCGGTCGAGGCGCCGGCCGGTGCGCAACGCGCGGCCGTCTTCGAGCAGGGCGGGCTGTCCAAGCGCGACTACGTGCCGTTGGCCGTGGCCATCTTCGTCGACCTGTGTCTGCTGATGGTGTCGATGGGCCGTCCGATGAACCGCCTCGAGGGGCTGGTGCCGAAGATGCGGGCGGCCGAGCGCGGCCCCGTCTATCAGATCCTCTCGCGTTTCAGCGATATCCACAGCGATTCGGACATCCGTCGAAAATTCGAGCTCTTCCGCCACGTCGTGTTCGATTTTCACGGTGACTACTACGTGGCCGTGCCGCTCGATGCCCCGCTCGACGTGGGCAGCGCCGAGCGGCGGGAGCTGCAACTCGAAGCCCATCTGCTGGGCAACCTGTTCGCCAGCTTCGAGAAGGAGAAGATTTTCAGCCGGGTGCTCATGCCGCTGCTGTCGACCAGAGCCATCCAGAAAAAGCTCGCCCGGCAAGGCTCCAAGTTTGCCGGCACTGAGGGCTTCCGGATCTATCGCTTCCGGGACGGGGCCTGGTCGGAGATCATCCTGGGTGCGGTGATGGGTGCGGCGCGGCGCGTCGAGACCGACAAGCGCCGCCGCCGGCTCGAGGATGAGCTGTTTGCCCCGCCGACACCCGTGCTCGACCATCATCCATCACGGTTGGACCCGGCCCTGGGCGCCACCCCTCAGAAGGATCACGGTCCCACGATCGAGCCGCACCGCACTTCGGAGCGCGCCCCGCCGGCCCCCGCTGTCGATCCGGGCTTTCTCGCCGCGTTCGGCCGCTACGCCCGTTCCGCTCAGCGAGAGGCTCGCGCGGCCGAGCCCGAGATCATAGACGATTGCAACGGGCCGCCGCTGCCGGCCAATACCAACACGCGCCCCGCCGATGGCGGCGACGAGCCCGGCATCGCCGCAGCGTCGGACAAGATCGTCCAGTTGTCGCCCGCGCGCCACGCCCCGCAGGCCCCGCTGCCGACCAGCGAGGCCCGCTTGCCGCCGGGATTTCTGGACGGGGCGAATGCGCCGGCCGCCGCCGCTCCTTCGCTCATTGCGCGCCTCGACGACCTGCATGCGACCGATGCGCGCGAGGAGGAGGGTGAGGCCAGCGAGCCCGGTTTGAGTGCCGATCGCGCGCATGCGATAGCGCGGCGATTTTCGGTGCGAGGACGGGATGAATGAGGCGCGGCGCCGCCGAGGATGAGCGAGGCGAAGACCCAGTGAGGGAATGCTCCGGATCGGGCTCCGGCTCAATCAATAATTAACCGCGGTGGCTCTTAAATTGAACCAGCGACGCGCCACGACGCCGCCCATCAACATGGCGCGCAACGAGGGATGAACGATGCCTCATAAATCTCCCCTGCCGACGGTCGTCGTCAAACGAGAGGAGAAAGAAAAGCGGCTGAACGAGTTCATCACACATCAGCTGGCGGTCGTCGCCGGCGACGACCGCCACGGCGAACCCGCTCAAGTGCTCCTGCTGGCCCGTTCGGCCGAGAGCCCGGTGGTGCGCGCGCTGATGGCGGCCATGGCCGACATGCACGGGACGCCGATCAACGTTCGCGCCGTTTTCACGACGCTGGGCACCGCCGAGACGGCCGGACTGGCCGAGGCCTGTGGCTGCCCCACAATTTCTCTGTCCGTGCGGTGGGCGCGCGACATGCGCCTGTCGGCGGCTCACGAGCAACTCGTGCTTGGCCCGGCGGCTAGCTACATCGGCGATTGCATGCGTCGCGATCCCGGCAAGCGCGACGGCTGGGAGCAGTTCTTCGCCGATTGCGGCGAGTCGGCACGCCTCGCCATGCGCTCGTTCGAGCGGTTATGGCTGGCCTCCGAGCCGGTATTCGAGCGCCCGCGTCGCGCCCTCGCTGCCGCCGGAACGAGTGCGGCTGAGGCGACAATTCCCAGGCCCGCCGACGACCAGGTGATCGAGGCTCCGGCCTCGCGCCACTGAGGCCGCAGCAGCGACTAAGAGGGTTTAAGGGCCGGCGCGATGCCGGCCCTTTGGCGTTCGGGCGCAGGGGCAGCGGGCTCCGTTCGGGTCGGCAGCAATTGGACGCAATTCACGAACTTTGCCGGAAACTTCGCCGGGCCCGCCTCTGTTCTGGCGCATCGGTTTGATCAATGGTGAGCGCGACGGGCAGCTTCCGGCGTGCCGAGGAGCGCCCTGGCTTCGAGGATTGCCCCCATGATCAAGCTGATCGGCCTCGCCCGCGTTTTCGCCCTTCTCCTTATCGCCTTGGCCGCCCCCTTCGCCGCCCCCTTCGCCGCCATGGCGCAGGACAAGCCCTTCACCCATGCCGGTCTCGCCAAGGACGGTCAGCGCTACGAGGCGTGGATCAAGGCCAATTGGAAGACCGGCCCGCAGAAGCCGCAGGAGGCGCTCTCGATCGCCCAAAAGACTCTCGGCGCCGGCAACGACATGCGCGGCGCGGCGCGTGCCTTCGCCCAGATCCTGGCCGGCGATGACAAGAATGCCGATGCCTGGTTCGGCCTCGCCCGCGCCCTGCTCGCGATCCAGCCCGATCCCAATCAGGGCGCCGAGCGTTACGACCTGCCGGTGAACGCCAGCGGCGCCGCGTATTTCGCCTACGAGCGCGCCAAGACGCCGGCGCTGAAGGCGCGGTCGCTGTATCTGCTGAGCGAGGCGCTGAAGCGCCGCTCGCATTGGCGGCCCGCCATCGAGGCCCTGAAAGCGAGCCTGGCGATTTCCGACAGCGTCGAGGTCCGCGCCGCCTATGATGCGCTCAAGTCCGAGCATGGCTTCCGCATGCTCGACTATTCGGTCGAGCAGGAGGCGATGCAGCCACGCCTGTGCGTGCAGTTCTCCGAGGCGCTCGACCACGCCCAGAGCGATTTCTCCAAGTTCGTGTCGGTCGACGGCAAGGACCCGCAGGCCGTGGTCGCCGACGGCAAGCAGCTCTGCATCGAGGGGCTCGCCCACGGCAAGCGCTATGAGATCCTTGTCCGCTCCGGCCTCCCGTCCGATGTCGGCGAGACGCTGACCAAGCCGGCCGAGCTCGGCGTCTATGTGCGCGACCGCTCGCCGTTCGTGCGTTTCTCGGGCCGCAGCTACGTGCTTCCGAGCCGCGGCCAGGCGGGCATCCCGGTCGTCACCGTCAACACCGACAAGATCGGCGTCGAGATCTATCGCATCGGCGACCGCGCGCTGGCGTCGAGCCTGGGTGAGGGCGAGCTGCAGCGCCAGCTCTCGAGCTACGAGCTGGAGACGCTGAAAGGCAAGACCGGCGCCAGGATCTATGCCGGCGAGATGGCGGTCGCCACCCGACTCAACGAGGAGATCACCACCGCAGTGCCGGTCGGCGAGGCCATTCCGGAGCTCAAGCCCGGCGTCTACGCCATGATCGCGCGCCCCTCCGCCAAGAGTGCGGACGACGGCGACACGCTCGCCACGCAATGGTTCATCGTGTCCGATCTCGGGCTGACCGCGATGACCGGCGACAACGGTATCCATGCCTTCGTCCGCTCGCTGGCGAGCGCGGCTCCCGTGTCCGGCGCCTCCGTGCGTCTGGTCGCCCGCAACAACGAGATCCTGGGCCAGGCCAAGACCGACGCCAGCGGCTATGCTCGCTTCGAGGCCGGCCTGAAGCGCGGTGAAGGCGGCATGGCGCCCGCCATCCTGGTCGCCGAGGGCTTGGCCGGCGACTACGCCTTCCTCGATCTGACCGAGGCCGCCTTCGATCTCACCGACCGCGGCGTCAAGGGCCGCGCGGCGCCGGGCGCACTCGACGCCTATCTCTATGCCGAGCGCGGCGTCTACCGGCCCGGCGAGACGGTGTATGTCTCCGCGCTGGTCCGTGATCGCGCCGGCAAGGCCGCCGGTGTGCCCACCACGCTCATCGTGCTGCGCCCGGACGGCGTCGAGCACCGCCGCATCGTGCTGGGCGACCAGGGCCTCGGTGGTCGTGCCGTCGAGCTGGCCCTGCCGGCCTCCGCAATGACCGGCACGTGGCGCGCGCGCCTCCACGCCGACCCCAAGGCCGATCCGCTGGCCTCCGTCGCCTTCCTCGTCGAGGACTTCGTGCCGGAACGGCTGGAGCTGAAGCTCGAAGCCGCCGCCAAGGCGCTGGCGCCCGAGGAGAAGGGCACGATCAAGGTCGCCGGCCGCTATCTCTACGGGCCCCCGGCGGCCAACCTCGCGCTCGAAGGCGACATCGTCGTCAAGCCGTCGAGCAAGGATGTGGAGGGCCTCGCGGGCTACCGCTTCGGCCTCGACGAGGAAAAGATCAGCCCCGTGCGCAAGGCGCTCGAAGGGCTACCCTCGACCAATGCCGAAGGTCGCACCGACATCGCCATCCTGCTACCCGCGATTCCGCGCACGGCGCGGCCACTCGAAGCCGAGATCATGGTCCGCATGCGCGAGCCGGGCGGGCGCACCATCGAGCGCACGCTGACGCTGCCCGTTGATCCAGTGACGCCGCGCGTCGGCATCAAGCCGCTGTTCGCCAACGGCGAGATCGCCGAGGGCGAGACCGCGGGCTTCGAGGTCATCGTGCTCGATGCCTCCGGCCGCCGCGCTGCCGCCAAGGGCCTCAAGTGGGAGGTCGTCCGCCTCGACCAGCGCTGGCAGTGGTATCGCCGTGACAACCAGTGGCAATGGGAAGCGGTGACGCTGACCCGCAAGGTCGCCGGCGGCACCGTCGATGCCACCCAGGAGGCGCCCGCGCGTGTTGCCGCCAAGCTGGATTGGGGCCGCTACCGGCTGAAGGTTTCCTCGCCCGACGTCGATGGCCCCGCATCGAGCGTCGTGTTCAGCTCCGGCTGGTACGCCGCCCAAGGCGCCGACAGCCCCGAGATGCTGGAGGTCGCGCTCGACAAGGCGAGCTATCGCGCGGGCGAGACCGCAAAGCTGCGCATCGTCAGTCGTGACGGCGGCAAGGCGCTCATCACCGTGCTCGGCAACGGCCTGCTGGCCGCCAAGGAGGTCGATCTGCCCAAGGGCGGCGGCGAGGTCCCCGTCGAGGTCGATGCGAGCTGGGGTGCTGGCGCCTACGTCACGGCCGCCGTGTACCGGCCGATGGACGAGCAGGCCAAGCGCATGCCGGGTCGCGCGCTCGGCGTGAAATGGCTGGGTCTCGATCAATCCGAGCGCACGCTCAAAGTCGAGCTCGAGCTGCCCGCCAAGGTCAAGTCCGGCGCCAATCTGGCAGTGCCGGTCAAGCTCGGCGGTCTCAAGCCCGGCGAGGAGGCGCGCGTCACCGTCGCCGCCGTCGATGTCGGCATCCTGAACCTGACCCGCTACCAGGCCCCCGCGCCCGAGAGCTGGTTCAACGCGCAGCGCCAGCTCGGCACCGAGATCCGCGATTTCTACGGTCGCCTCATCGATGGCATGCGCGCCGAGCGGGGACGCCTGCGCTCGGGTGGCGACTCGGGCGGCGGTCTGTCGATGACCGGTAGCCCGCCTGTCGAGGCCACCGTGGCGCTGTTCTCCGGCATCGTGAAACCAGGCGCCGACGGCACCGCGCTGGTCGATTTCCAGCTCCCACAGTTCAACGGCACCGTCCGCGTCATGGCGGTGGCGTGGAGTGCCGATAAGCTGGGCCACGCCACCGGCGACGTCATCGTTCGCGACGCCGTAGCGCTGGTTGCCTCCGGGCCGCGCTTCATGACGCTCGGCGACGAGGCCCGCCTCGAGCTCGACGTCCACAACATCGAGGGCCCGGCCGGTGCCTACACCGTCGCCGTCGAGCAGACCTCGGCTGCCGGCGCCAAGGCGACCGTGACCGGCCGCGAGCTGAAGCTTGCCGCCAACGAGCGCAAATTCGAGCGCTTCCGCGTGAAGCCGCAGGAGGTCGGCCTCTTCACCTATGACGTGCGCATCGCCGGCCCCAATGGCATCGACGTGAAGCGCCAGCTCACCTTCGACGTCAAACCGCCGGCCGGCGACATCCGCCGCACGACGGTGAGCCAGCTCGCCGCGAAAGGCGGCAAGCTGACTCTCTCCGGGGATCTGCTGCAGGACCTCATTCCGAGCCGCACCCGCATCTCGGTCAGCGTCGGTCCCGCCGCGCGCATGGATGTTCCGGGGCTTCTCGCTCAGCTTGATCGCTATCCCTATGGCTGCGCCGAGCAGACGACGAGCCGCGCGCTGCCGCTGCTCTACGCCAACGAGCTGTCGGTGCAGGCCGGTCTGCCGCGCGACGCCGAGCTCAAGGCACGCATCCAGAAGGCGATCGATCGCGTCTTCGAGATGCAGGATGCCTCGGGCGCCTTTGGCGTGTGGGGCCCGCGCAACGGCGACATCTGGCTGACCAGCTACGTCACCGAGTTCCTGACCCGGGCCAAAGAGGCAGGCTTCGACGTCAAGCCGCAACGCTTCGCGGGCTCGCTGGATCGGCTGCAGAACTTCGTCAGCTACGCGCAGGACTTCAAGCAGGGCGGCGAGGAGCGCGCCTATGCTCTCTATGTCCTCGCCCGCAACGGCCGCGCGCCGATTGGCGAGCTGCGCTACTACGTCGACACCTATCTCGATCGCTTCTCGACGCCGCTGGCGAAAGCACAGCTCGGCGCCGCGCTGGCCATGCTGGGCGACAAGGAGCGCGCCGAGAAGGCCTTCCGCTCGGCGATCGCCATGACGGTATCGGCTGATCTCGCCGTCTCGCGCCGCGACTACGGCTCGGATTTGCGCGATCGTGCCGCGCTCGTCACGCTGGCGGCCGAGAACCGCGTCACCTCCGTCGAGACCCCCAAGCTGGCGAGCGTGGTGGCCGCCGCGTTCGCCACCCGGGCCTACACCTCGACCCAGGAGCAGGCGTGGATGCTGCTCGCCGCCAAGGCGCTGACCGACCAGGCCAGGGACACCAAGCTCTCCGTCAACGGCGCAGCCCAGAGCGGCAGCCTCAACCGCACGCTGACCGCCGCCGAGGTGAAGGACGGCACGCTGACCATCACCAACGAGGGCGACGCGGCGACCGACGCGGTGATCTCGGTCATCGGCGCCTCGCTGACGCCCGAGCCTGCCATCGAGAAGGGCTTCAAGATCGAGCGCAGCTACTTCACGCTCGACGGCAAGCCGGTCGATCTGAAGAGCGCCGCCGGCGGTACCGGCCAGCTCAATCAGACCGACCGCCTGGTGGTGGTGCTCAAGGTCGAGGCGCAGGAGACCGGCGGGCGCATCCTGCTCGTCGATCGCCTCCCGGCCGGCCTCGAGATCGAGAACCCGCGGCTTGTCGAGAGCGGCGACGTGAAGAGCCTCGAGTGGCTCAAGACCACCACCAAGCTGGAGCACACCGAGTTCCGCGATGACCGCTTCGTGGCCGCTTTCAACTTCTACGCGCGCACCCGCGGTGGCGATGATGATGACAGCGACGGCAACAAGGGGCCGGTGTCGGCGGCGACCGTCGCCTACATGGTCCGTGCGGTCACGCCCGGCTCGTTCGTCCATCCGGCGGCGACCGTAGAGGACATGTACCGTCCCGATCGCTTCGCCCGCACAGCCGCTGGCCGCCTCGAGGTCACCGCGAAGGAGTAGCCGGTGAGCGACAGGGCGCCGTCGACATTGGGCCGGGACAGCTCGCTGAAGAGGTGGGCAGCCATCGCCGCAGCCTTGGTCATGCTCGCCGCGGCAGGCCTTCACAGCGCCGTCGAGGCGACCCGGACCCGGCTCGGGCCGGCGCCTCTCGAAGCGGCGGCACGGGTCTCGGCGACGGTGGTCGATCGCCACGGCCGGCTGCTGCGCGCCTTCACCACGTCGGAGGGCCGCTGGCGTCTGCCGGCCGACGTGAATGACGTCGATCCGCGCTACCTGGCGATCCTCAAGGCCTTCGAGGATCACCGCTTCGAACGGCACTATGGCGTCGATGTCATCGGCATGACCCGCGCGGTGTGGCAGCTCGTCAGCCACTTGCGGCTGGTCTCGGGCGGCTCGACGCTGACCATGCAGGTCGCGCGCTTACTCGATGGCGACTATCAGCGCACACCCTACGGCAAGTGGCGGCAGATGGTCCGCGCGCTCGAGCTCGAGCAGCGGCTGACCAAGACCGAGATTATGAACCTCTACCTGCGGCTGGCGCCCTTCGGCGGCAACATCGAAGGGGTGCGCGCCGCCTCGCTCGCCTACTTCGGCAAGGAGCCACGCCGACTGTCCGTCGGCGAGGCCGCGCTGCTCGTGGCGCTGCCGCAGTCGCCCGAGACCCGCCGTCCCGACCGCTCCCCCGAGGCCGCCCGCCGCGCCCGCGACCGCGTGCTGGCCCGCGCGGTGGAGGTGGGCGTCATCAGCAAGGTCGAGGCCGAGCGCGCCATGCGCGAGGCCGTGCCCCGCAGCCGGCGCGAGTTCCCCAAGTTCGCGCCGCATCTCAGCGAAGCCGAGCATGCCCGCGATCCTGCGCTTGCCGTCAACCAGCTGACCATCGATCGCGACGCCCAGGCCGCGCTCGAAGGGTTGGTGCACGACCACGCCCGCGCGCTCGGCGACAAGCTATCGGCGGCCATTCTTGCGGTCGAGAACCGCACCGGCGAGATCGTCGCCTACGTCGGCTCCGCGGATTACTTCGATGACACCCGGCTCGGCGCCGTCGACATGGTGCGCGCCGTGCGCTCTCCGGGCTCGACGTTGAAGCCGATCATCTATGGGTTGGGCTTCGAGGCCGGCATCGCCCATCCCGAGACGCTGATCGAGGATCGCCCCGTCCGCTTCGGCACCTATGCGCCCAAGAACTTCGACGAGGATTTCCGCGGCACGGTCACCATCCGCGAGGCGCTGGCGCACTCCCTCAACATTCCGGCCGTCAAGGTGCTGAACGCGGTCGGGCCCGGACGCCTCGTCGGCCGCTTCCGCCGCGTCGGCCTCGCCGGCGTGCTGCCGCCCGAGACACCACCCTCGCTGCCGATCGCGCTCGGCGGCATCGGTTTGCGACTGTGGGACCTGACCCAGCTCTATGCCGGCCTCGCCAACGGCGGCGAGGTGATGCCGCTGCGCTACCGCGGCGAGGCCGCCCGGCCGAAAGGCCGCGCCCAGCTTCCGCAGCGCGCGCGCCGCGTGCTGAGCCCCGTTGCCGCCTGGTATGTCACCGACATCCTGAAGGATGCGCCGCCCCCGGCCAGTGCCAAGGGGGGCCGCATCGCCTACAAGACCGGCACCTCGTACGGCTACCGCGACGCCTGGGCGATCGGCTACGACGGCCGCCACACGATCGCGGTCTGGGTCGGCCGGCCCGATTCGACTGCGACGCCGAGTCTGACCGGCCGCACCGCCGCCGCGCCGATCCTCTTCGACGCCTTCCAGCGGCTCTCGGTGGAGCGCACGCCGCTGCCGGCGCCGCCGTCGGGCGTGCTCAGGGTGTCGGGCTCCGATCTGCCACCGCCGCTCAAGCGCTTCGCCGAGCCGGGCGACACGGAGCCCGAAGGCGCCTTCCTCGAGCCGCCCGTGCAGATCGCCTTTCCCCCGGATCGCTCCGAGCTCGAGCTCGACGATCCCGACTCTCCCGTCGTGCTGAAGGCGGAAGGCGGGGCGCTGCCGCTCACCTGGATAGTCGAAGGCGCACCGCTGGCGGTCGACGGCCATCGCCGCGAGACGGCCTGGCAGCCCGACGGACGCGGCTTCGTGCGCGTCTCGGTGATCGACGCCAGGGGCCGCGTCGACCGCGTGACCGTCCGCCTGAAATGAACGCTCGCCACGCGCCGGAGCCGCGAGTAGGCTCAGGCCCGGCGGATCGAGGGGAGGAGCCAGCGAGGGTCGACGCATGGTGTTCCGGCGCCTCATCCGAGGGCTCGCATCGCTGCTCGTTCTGGTCTTGCTCGCCGGCTGTCGGCCGGAGTCCGCGAGCGTGGCAGCGCTTCCCGCGCTCGACGCACGCCTCGACGAGACCTCGGTTTCGGGCATGTCGTCGGGCGCCTACATGGCCGGCCAGTTTCAGATCGCCCATTCCAGCGTCGTGATCGGCGCCGGCCTCATCGCCGGGGGGCCATACGGCTGTGCCGAGAGCCTTTACGCCGATCTGATGCCGGGCCCGGGCATGGCGATCATCAACGTCGCCAAGGCGATCAATGGTTGCATGCTGGCCGGCATGAAGCTGTGGGGCGTCCCCAATCCCAATCAGCTCGCGGAGCGGGCGGCCGCGCTCGCGGCCCAGTCCCGCATCGATCCGATCGAGGGTGTGAAGCGCGATCGCGTGTTCCTGTTCTCGGGAACGCAGGATCGCACCGTGGTGCCCGAGATCGTGGCCGCGGCGGAGGCGTTCTATCTCGCGCTCGGCGTCCCCGCCGCGCAGATCAAGTACGTCAACAACGTCCCGGCGGCGCACGCCTTCGTCACCGAGGCCAAGGGCCAGCCCTGCGACCGCTCCGGCGCGCCCTACATCGTCGATTGCGACTTCGATCTCGCCGGCGCACTGCTGCAGCACATCTACGGCCGTCTGGCGCCGCCCGCACAAAAACCGCAGGGGCAGATGCTGATCTTCGATCAGAGCGAGTTCACCGAGGACCAGGCCGACCACAGCATGAGCGGCGAGGGCGCCGTCTACGTTCCCGCCGCCTGCCGTCAGTCGTCGGGGTGCCGCGTGCACATCGCGTTCCACGGCTGTGGACAGAATCGCGCCAGCATCGGCGACAATTTTCTGACCGATACCGGCTTCGCCGAGTGGGCCGATACCAATCGGCTGGTCGTGCTTTTCCCGCAGGCATCCATCGGACCGGCGAACCCGCAGGGCTGCTGGGACTGGTGGGGCTACACCGGCAGTGAATTCCTGACGCGGAAGTCCCCGCAGATCATCGCGGTCCGCCGCATGCTCGATCGCCTGACGGCTAAGAGCATCGCGGCCGCTCGGAAGCATGCGACGGCGATGCGCGTTGGGCCGGAGCGAACCTCCCGCTAGAGTGCTGGAGATCGGGCCTCGGGGCTGGCCCGATAAGCGCACGCTGGGGGGAGCATCTGCGAATGACGATCGCCATCCGTTTGGAAGGCTGGGAGGTGCGGCCTGCCCCCGCGCGGCGCGACCGGCTGGCCGCGACCTTGGCGGCCAGCGCCGCGCTCGTGTGGGGGGCATCTGTCGTCCTGCCGTTGGGATCGAACGCTCTCGATGCGCCGGAGGAGCCGGCCGCCGTCCACGCCGCGGTGCAGCCCCCGACCGTCGCCGGCGCCCGCCGCGAGATCGTGCTCGGCGCCTACAGTGGCGTCAGCTACACCCATCCGAGCGAGGTGCGCATCGTCAATCCCGGCCGTACGGACATGACGGTGAAAGACTTCGGCTGGATCGGTCAGCCGTTCAAGTCGCCGATCTACTATGGCTTGCGCGTCCAGCGCTGGGGCGCCGGGTCCATCTTCGGGACGATGATCGACTTCACGCACGACAAGGCAATTGCCCGGCGGGGCGACGAGGCGTCCTTCATCGGCACGCGCAACGGCGCAGCGGTGGCCCCCAAGGCGAAGGTCTCCGACGTCTTCAGCCATCTCGAGTTCAGCCACGGCCACAACATCCTGACCCTCAACGGCCTGGTGCGCTTGCTGCCGATTGCCGGAATGCTGCGCCCCTATCTCGGCGTCGGCGCCGGGATCACCCTGCCGCACACCGAGGTCGGGCTGCGCGACGAGAACACGCGCACCTACGAGTATCAGTTCGCGGGCTTCGCCGGCCAGGTGCTAGCCGGCGTCGAGATCAACCTCGGCCGCACGTCGGTCTTCTTCGAGCACAAGTTCACGTTCGCGCCGTATGATGTCCCGCTCTCGCACGAGCCGCGCGGCTGGATCCTCTTCACCGATCTCTGGCGGCAGTTCCGCGCCTGGCGCAGCGGCGAGGCGCCGCCCGGCGGCCGCCTGACGACCGACCTCGCGACCCATCACGGGGTTGCGGGGCTGCTGTTTAGGGCCGCGCCGGCGGCCCGTTGATGGAAATGGACGAGATCGGGGCTTCGCGCGCCGAGGCGGCCGCGTTGGTCGCAATGCGCGCGTCCGCTGCAGGGCCGGCATGGCGGGCACGCGGCTCCTCTCCCTGCCGCGCCCCGCGCGTACGGAACCATTCGCCCAGAAAATCCAAGAGCACGCGCAGCTTCGGCAGCATGAACTTGCTGTCCGGATAGATCGCCCACACCGCCGAATCGGCGACGACCTCGTAGTCGCGCAGCACGCGGGCCAGCCGCCCCTTCTCGAGATCCTCCCGGACCCGCATCTCCGAAATCTGCGCGATACCGTGGCCGTCGAGAGCGGCGTGCCGCAACAGGTCGCCGTTGTTGGAGCGCAATCGCCCATCGATGCGTACGGCGGTGCGCCGCTCGCCCTTGGCGAACGTCCACTGCCAATTGCCGCCGAGCACGAAGCAATTGTGATGGACGAGATCTGCCGGCGACGCTGGATCGCCGTTGCGCTCAAGATAGGCCGGGCTCGCCACCACCACCTGCGGGTCGGGCGCAAGCCGCTTCGCCTTCAGCGTCGAGCTGGTCAGCACGCCGGCCCGAATGGCGACGTCGTAGCCGTCGTCTTGCAGATTGACGGGCCGGTCTATGAGATCGATGTGGACGCCGATGTCGGGATAGGCACGCATGAAGTCCGATATTGACGGCGCCACGAACAGCCGGGTCAGGCTGGCCGGCGCTGCGATTTTGAGCTGGCCCACCGGACGCGCGGCGTTCTCGCCGACCGAGGCGCGCGCCCTCTCGAGCTCGACCAGGATGCGCTCCGCGTGCCGAAGGAACATGACGCCTTCCTCCGTGATGCGGATCGATCGCGTGGTGCGATCGAACAGACGCACGCCGAGGTCGCTCTCCAGCGCCTGCAACCGCTTGGAGATGGTCCCGGGCGTTAAACCGAATTCGGAGCCGACGGCAGACAGATTCTGCAGTGCCGCGACCCGCGCGAAGATCCGAAGATCTTGGATGTCCATGCTCATTCCTCGGCCGACCTCGATGGGGAGGCTCCTCCTCCCGCTGTTCTTGCGTCGCTGTTCGTGTTTCGAGCGCTCAGTGCCCACTGTCGACGAGCCTCAGGCGAGGACGCGTTGCGACGATGGGCAACAGAGCGTACGCGTTTTGGAAACGATCTTCCAATGCGTTTCATGTGATGGAGTTAAGCGTCTCGCACACAAGCGAGCGCGCAGCATATTGTAGACAACCGCTGAGGGAACGACCATCTCGCCGCAAGTGCTCAGAAGCGCCGCAGCAGCCGGTCGATGTAGTCGAGCTCCAGCAGCGGACGGGTCTGCTCGCCAAGGCGCCGCCTGAGCTCTTCCAGGATCTCGCGGGCGCGCTGAACGTCGATCTCGTCGGGCACCTTCACCGACGTCCCGAGGTCGGGACCCTCCGAGCGTTGCGGCCGGCCCAGCGGATCGCGTGGGACGTCGTTCGCCGGTCCCTGTCCGAAGCGCGACGGCATCTGCCGCAGCATCTGCTCGGCCATCGATTGCGCACCTTGGCGAAGCTGCTCGAGCGCGCGGGATTGTTCACGCGCCGCGGTTTCCAGGTCACCCTGCTCGAGCGCGCGGCGCGCATTGTCCATCGACTGCTCGGCGCCGTCGAACTGGCCTGGCGACCGCATTCCAAACTGGCGCATGCCTTGCTGCAGGCGGCCGAGCTGGTCGCGCAACTGCCCTTGGCGGCTGCCGAGCTCACCTGGTGAGAACTGGCGGCCACCCTGGCCTTGCTGACCCTGCTGGCCTTGCCCCTGCTGCCCTTGTTGACCCTGGCCGCGCTGGCCCTGCTGACCTTGCTGGCCGCGTTGGCCCTGTTGTCCGCGCTGGCCCGGCTGGCCGCGCTGCTGCTCGCCGTAGGTATCGTCGTAGAGGCCCTGCTGGCGGCCGATGATGTCGCCGAGCTGGTCCATCATCTGCATCATCTGCTGGCCTTGCTGGCCTTGCTGGCCGGACTGCGCCATCCGCCCGGATTGCAACTGCTCGAGCAGGTCGCGCAACTGGCTCAGCATCTCCTGCGCCATGTCGCGCGAGCCTTGCCGGGCCATGTTCTCCAGGTTATTGAGCATCCGCTCCAGATCTTCGGGGCGCATGAACTGGCTCGGGTCCATGCCCTCCGGCATCTGCATCTGCGGCATGTTCTCGGCCTGCTGGGCGAGCTGCTGGAGGAACTCGGCCATCGCCTGCCGCAGCTCCTGCATCAGCCGCTGGATCTCCTGGTCCGAGGCACCGTCCTGTAGCGCCTTGGAGAGCTGGTCCTGGATGTCGCGCAGCCGCCGCTCGGCGTCGCTCAGGCCGGCGCCGTCCTCGATTCTGAGCGCAACGTGCCAGAACTGGTCGACGACGCTCTTGATCCCTGACCGGCTCGGATCCCGGACCAGGCGGTGATAGGCCGAGCGCAGCCCCAGGTAGACGCGACTGTCGGTGATGAACGTCTCGGGCTCGATGGTGAGCGCATCGATCGCCTTGAGGACCAGCGGACGATAGCGGTTGTCCTCGACGAGCTTGCGCCGCTGCTCGATCACCGCTTTGGCGAGCGGCTTGGTGAAGCGCCGTTGCGGCAGCACGAGCTCGATCGGCGTGCTCTTGCCGACGTTTCCGCCCTGATCCTTGGCGACCAGCGTCATGCGCACTTTCATGCCGGCCCACGGGTGCGAGCCGATGTCGTGGAAGCTCGACGTCTCGGCGTCTTTGGCGTTGTTGCGCGGCAGGCGCAGGTTGAGCTCCGGCGGCCGCTCGAGCGGCCGGCGCGGGCCCTTGAGCTGATCCGCGCGCGCCCAGCTCGTCTTCGGGTTTCCCGGCCCGGGCCTGACCCGCTCGAAGTGACCCTGCGCCGAGGCGACGCCGTAGTCGTCCTCGATCTTGTAGGTCAGCTTCATCGCGCCCCGCAGCGTCCGCTCGGGATCCTTGGTGAGTGTGATCTTGGGCGGGTTGTCCGGAATCACCCGGAAGGTCCACCGCGCCAGCTCGCTGCGGCCGGCCAGCACGCGCACCGTGCCGCTGCGCCGCATCTCGGTGCGGATTTCAGCGGCAGCACTGACGGTGTCCCCGGCCGCGGCCTTCTGCGCTTCGGGAACGATGCTGCGGGCCGCCGCTCCGTCTTCCATCACCTCGAGCGACAGCGCCCCGACGCCGGGTCCGCTGGTCCGCACGATCAATTGGCTGCGGTCGGGAACCTCGAGCGACTGCGCACCTGGAGAAGCCACCGGATTGACGCCGCTGCGTCCGCCGTCGGCGAGCAGGATCGGCGGACGTCCGGTATAGGCCGGTGGCGTCACCCACGCATCGAGGCGCGCGTCGATGGCGCCGATCGTGGGGCCGAAGCGGAACGCGGCCGCCAGCCTGTCGAAGGCGCTGTCGCCGGCCAGCCCCAGCAGTCCGACCACGCCGAGCGCCAGCAACGCACGAAACGCCATGGGATCACGCCGATCCGTCCGCGGCGTCGGCACGCCGACCTTGAGCTTGGCCAACAGCCGCGCCAGGCGGGCCTTGTGCGCGTGCCAGACTTCGAGCGTGGCCGCATCGCCGGTGCCCGACGACAGCGTATCCTCGTAGGACGAGGCCGGTCGGTGAGGCAGCCCCGAACGCCGCTCGATGCGCCGCAACCCGTCCTCGCGCGACGGCCAGCGAACGCGGGCCGCATGCAGCAGCGTTGCGCCGAGCGCCAAGCCAAAGACGCCAAGGGTGATCTTGTGGGCCAGCGCCGGCAGCCGCGGCCACAGGCCCGCGAGCGACACCAGCATGAAGATCGCGACGACCCCGATGACGAGCCAGAACCGCGGCCACAACTCCTCGAACAGGAGGGCCCAGCGGCTCCAGATGATCTTGCGTTCAAATCCCCGTCCTTCGGGGGACTGAGGCGAACTCGTCTGAATCATGCACCTGACCCTAGCATGACCGCATCGGCCGGTGAGCGCTTATTGCGCCGCACCGGTTCACGAATAGTTGCATGTGGAGGCGAAGAAAACGGCGCCAAAACGGCACTCACGCGCCGCCGAGCCACGGCGGCATGCGATCGAGGCCGATCAGGTCGTCATAGCTCGGCCGCGGCCGCACGATGCTGTAGGCGCTGCCCTTGACGAGGACTTCCGGCACCAGCAGGCGGCTGTTGTACGTCGAAGACATCACCGCCCCGTAGGCGCCCGCCGTCATGAAGCTGATCAGGTCGCCCGCCTCGAGTGGCGGCAGCCGCCGGCCGAGCGCCAAATAGTCGCCGGTCTCACAGACCGGGCCGACGATGTCCTGCTCGATCGGCGCCAGCGCCGCCTTGGCCTCCGCCACCGGCCAGATCTCGTGGTCGGCCTCGTACAGCGTCGGCCGGATGAGATCGTTCATCGCCGCATCGACGATGGTGAAGGTCTTCTTGGCGCCCCGCTTGGCATAGATGACGCGGGCAACCAGCACCCCGGCATTGCCCACGATCATGCGGCCGGGCTCCAGCACCAGCTTGAGGCCGAGATCGCCGATTGCCGCCTTGGCCGCCGCCGCGTATTCGTCCGGATGCGGCGGCACGTCGTTGGAGCCGCGATAGGGCACGCCCAGGCCGCCGCCGAGGTCAAGGTGTTCGAGCGTGTACCCGGCACGCTTGAGCTCGATCGCCAGCTCCCGCATCAGCCGGAAGGCGTCGCGGAAGGGCGCCAGCGAGGTGATCTGGCTGCCGATGTGCATGTGGATGCCGGCGACCGCGATCCCAGGCAGCTTGGCCGCCTCCGCATAGAGGCCGGGCGCTTCCAGGAACGGCACGCCGAACTTGTTCTCGGCCTTGCCCGTCGAGATTTTCGCATGCGTCTTGGCATCGACGTCCGGATTGACCCGGATGGCGATGCGCGCGGTTTTTCCGAGTCCCGCGGCAACCGCGCTCAGCGCATGCAGCTCCGGCGCACTCTCGACGTTGAACCCGAGGATGTCCTCCGAGACGGCATAGGCCATCTCCTCGCGCGTCTTGCCGACCCCGGCGAAAATGGTGCGGTCGGCCGGCACGCCGGCGGCCCGCGCCCGGCGCAGCTCGCCCTCGGACACCACGTCCATGCCGGCACCCAGGGCGCCGAGCGTGCGGATCACCGCCTGGTTGCTGTTCGCCTTGATCGCATAGCAGATGAGCGGGTCGGTGCCTTTGAACGCGTCGGCCAGCACGCGGTAATGGCGCTCGAGCGTCGCCGTCGCATAGCAGTAGAACGGGGTGCCGACCTCGGCGGCGAGCGCCGCCAAGCTGACGTCCTCGGCGTGGAGCACGCCGTTGCGGTAGGCGAAATGGTGCATGGGGATCAGGCTCTAGGGTGCGTGCCGCGCGGTGACAACTGATTTCCGGCAGGACGCACGAAAAAATCGGGCGTTCGAGCGCATCAACGGACGTGGTGCGGACAGCCTAGCGCAGGAGCCCGTCGAGAATAAAGCCGCGATGCGGTTTGGGCGCCGCGTTCTCGGCCTTGCCCTGGCCCGACGTGGCGCTGGCGGTGGGATCGGCCTTGGCCTCGGGCGGCGCTTCGAGGTTGCCGCGCACGCCGCAGCCGGCCAGCATGCCGCCGACGACCGCCAGCACTACTGTGGTCCTCAACATGCCGAGCAGCCGCGATTGTACGGTCATCGTCAACCGAGCGTTGTCCCGTTCCGTGCCTGCGTCGCAGCGCTTTAAGGCGCTGGACCACAATGCGAATTTGAACCACCCGAAGACGCCGATCATAAGGCGCCCTGGCGGTTTCTAGCCCGCCGATGCGGCCTTTTCCAGCCGCTTTATCCATCCGCGGGCCATTTTGCGGACGTTCTGTGGCGCCGTTCCCCCATAACTGGTCCGGCTCTTGACCGAATTTTCGACGCTCAGCACCGAATAGATATCCGATGTGATGCGTTTCTCGACCTCCTGCATCGCCTCCAGGGGCACCTCCTCCAGCGAGATGTCGCGCGCCTCCGCGATCGCCACGATCCGCCCGGTGATATGGTGCGCGTCGCGGAACGGCACGTCGAGGGTCCGCACGATCCAGTCGGCGAGATCCGTGGCGGTCGAGAAGCCACGCCCGGCCGCCGCCTTCATCGCCTCCGCGTTGGGCTCCAGGTCGGCGACCATGCCGGCCATCGCCGAGATGGCGAGGCCCAGGCTGTCGAGCGCATCGAAGGTGACCTCTTTGTCCTCCTGCATGTCCTTGGAATAGGTCAGCGGCAGGCCCTTCATGACCATCAGCAGGCTCTGGAAGGCGCCGGCGATGCGTCCGACCTTGGCCCGGCTGAGCTCGGCGGCGTCCGGGTTGCGCTTCTGCGGCATGATCGACGAGCCGGTGGTGAAGCGATCTGAGAGCTTGATGAAGCCGAACTGCGGCGTCATCCAGATCACGATCTCTTCCGCCAGGCGGGAGAGGTGCATGGCCGCAATCGAGGCCGCCGCCAATGTCTCGAGTGCAAAATCGCGGTCGGAAACCCCGTCCAGCGAATTGGCCGTCGGCCGATCGAAGCCGAGCGCCTCCGCCGTCATCTGCCGGTCGATCGGGAACGACGTGCCGGCGAGCGCCGCCGAGCCGAGCGGGCACTCGTTGAGCCGGGCGCGGGCGTCGGACAGCCGGCCGCGATCGCGCGCCAGCATCTCGACATAGGCGAGCAAGTGATGGCCGAAGGTCACGGGCTGGGCCGGCTGCAAGTGCGTGAAGCCCGGCATCACGGTCCCGGCGTGGGCTTCGGCCTTGCGCGCGAGCTCCAATTGCAGGCGGCCGAGGGCGGCCTCGGCGGCGTCGACCCGGTCGCGAACGTAGAGGCGGAAGTCGAGCGCGATCTGATCGTTGCGCGAGCGTGCGGTGTGCAACCGCCCGGCCGGCGCGCCGATCAGGTCCTTCAGGCGGCTCTCGACGTTCATGTGCACGTCCTCGAGCGCCCGCGAGAACGCAAACGTCCCCGCCTCGATCTCCTTCAGCACGCTGTCGAGTCCGGCATCGATCCGCTTGGCGTCGGCCTTGGTGATGATGCCCTGCTGCGCGAGCATGGCCGCATGGGCTTTTGAGCCGCGGATGTCTTGCGGCGCCAGCACCTTGTCGAAGCCGATCGAGGCATTTATCTCCTCCATGATCTCGGCCGGAGACAGGGCAAACCTGCCCCCCCACATCTTGTTGGCGGACTTTTCGGTCATTGGGGGACAACTCCGGGGCACCTGAGCCAGGACGGCTGGGAAGGAAAGAGAGCGCGCATGCCGGCACATAGCCACATCTTGGCGGCCTTTGCGATTGCAGCCGCGTCGGCCATGACCGGCTTCGCGGCGGTATACGTCATGCTGCGTGATCCTGACAACGCGGGTTCTGTCTCCCGGGGGCCGGTTGCGCCGATCGCGGCGGCCAACGCCCAGCAGGGAGCCGCGGCCGGCCTGCCGTCCGGGCCGGGCGCAAATCCGCTCAGCCAGGGCGAGATGGCGGCCTTCGTGTTCAAGAAGGAGCCCGAAACGCTGGCCGAGATCACCTTCGTGGACGAAGCCGGCAAGGAACGCTCGCTCAAGGACTGGCAGGGCCGGGTCGTGCTGCTCAACTTGTGGGCGACGTGGTGCGCGCCGTGCCGCAAGGAGATGCCGGCGCTCGACCGCCTGCAGAAGGAGCTGGGATCGGACCGGTTCGAGGTGGTCGCGCTCAGCGTCGATCGCGCCGGCGTCGCGGGCTCGAAAAAGTTTCTCGACCAGGTCAAGGCCGAGTCCTTGAAGCTCTATGTCGACCCCACCGCGAAGGCCGGAATTGCGTTGAAGGCGGTCGGCCTGCCGGCGACCCTGCTGCTCGACCGTGAAGGCCGGGAGATCGGGCGCCTGACCGGACCCGCCGAGTGGGACAGCGCGGACGCCAAGCGGCTGATCGCGGCAGTCCTCCAGCGCTAAAGGGTCCCTCCAGCGCCAGGTGTCATGAAAGGCGAAAGGCCGGTGAGCTTTTGGGCTCCCAGCCTTTCTACGGATATCCGTTTCTGCTTTCGCGTCTGCGGATGTCCGTTACGAGCATAACGGCGAACGGGCCAATAGGTTCCCGGCTCAAATCACGCCGGTCAGCGCCAGCACGATGACGAGCGACAGCGGAACGCCGAGCAGCCAAAGAAGAATAGGCATCCGAGCCTCCTTGGGGTGCGGTCTTGAGGATTGCAGGACGTTAATGCGCAGGGGCCGCGTCGGGTTCCGGGGGATTGCGCGGGCGCCGGATCCGTCGGCTCGGGAGAATTGACAGATCGGGGCCTTCCCGCCACAAACCGCAACGCTCACCGAACGACGTGCGAGAGGGACGATGTCGACCGCCGATCTGCAAAAGACCATCGAGGCTGCCTGGGACGCGCGCGACACTATCAATGCCGCGACCAAGGGCGCCGTGCGCGATGCGGTCGTCACCGCGCTCGGTGCCCTCGACGAGGGCAAGGCGCGCGTTGCCGAGAAGCGGGGCGGCGACTGGGTCGTCAATCAATGGCTCAAGAAGGCCGTGCTGCTCTCGTTCCGCCTCAACGACATGACGATGATCGCCGGCGCCCCCGGCGGGGCGAGCTGGTGGGACAAGGTATCCTCGAAATTCGACGGTTGGGGGGAGAACCGCTTCCGCGCCGCCGGCTTCCGCGCCGTCCCTGGCGCCGTCGTGCGCCACTCCGCCTACATCGCTCCTTCGGTCGTTTTGATGCCGTCCTTTGTCAACCTCGGCGCCTATGTCGACAACGGCACCATGGTCGACACCTGGGCGACCGTCGGCTCCTGCGCCCAGATCGGCAAGAATGTCCATCTGTCGGGCGGCGTCGGCATCGGCGGCGTGCTCGAGCCGTTGCAGGCCAACCCGACCATCATCGAGGACAACTGCTTCATCGGCGCACGCTCCGAGGTGGTCGAAGGGGTTATCGTCGGCGAGGGCTCAGTGCTCGCCATGGGCACCTTCATCTCGGCCTCGACCAAGATCATCGACCGCGCCACCGGCAAGGTTCACGTCGGCCGCGTGCCGCCCTTCTCGGTCGTCGTCTCGGGCGCGCTGCCCGGCAAGCCGCTCCCGGACGGCTCGCCGGGGCCCTCGCTCTACTGCGCTGTGATCGTCAAGACGGTCGATGCGCAGACTCGCTCCAAGACCTCGATCAACGACCTGCTACGCGACTAGAGTGCTTCCGGAAAAGTGTGAAGCGGTTTTCCGATAGGAAGCACGAAGCAAACCGAGTCCGGCGGAGCGAGCGCCCTGATGTATCGTAAGCTCGACCCCGACCGGATCATCGCCACGTTGGCTACCCTCGAGCGGCGCGTGTCCGAGCGCTTCCCGGCCTCGGGCTTGGCGCGGGTGTGTGCCGAGCTGGTGGCGCTCGCCGGCGAGAGCAAGGAGAAGGCAGCACGGGCGGCCGCGCCGCATATTCCGCTCCGCATCGCCACCGGTCTGGTCATCGCGTCTGGCTTCGCGCTGCTCGGCTATGTGACGACGCTGGTCGAGGTCAAGCGCGATGCCGACAACCTGTTCGGGATGCTCCAGGGCATCGAGGCGTTCTTCAACATCGTCGTGTTGATGGGCGCCGCCATCCTGTTCCTGGTCACGCTCGAGTCGCGCTGGAAGCGCCAGCAGGCCCTCGCCGACCTCCACGAGCTGCGCTCGATCGTCCACATCATCGACATGCACCAGCTCACCAAGGACCCGAGCACGATCGCCACCGTGAGCGCGCCGACCCCATCCTCGCCCAAGCGCGACATGACCCCGTTCGAGCTCACCCGCTATCTCGACTACTGCTCCGAGATGCTGTCGCTCACCGCCAAGGTCGCGGCCCTCTACGCGCAGAGCTCGAAAGACCCCACGGTCATCGCCGCCGCCACCGACCTCGGCCAGACCACGTCCAACCTGAGCCAGAAGATCTGGCAGAAGATCACCATCATAGAGGCCGAGATCACGCGGCTGTCTGCCGCGCCGCCCAAGCCCGTCCCTGCTGCGCCGGCCGCCAAGCCGGCGGGCGCCTGAAGCTCAGCGCGACGGGGCCCCATTCAGGCTTTCCAGGAACGCGACGAGGTCGGCCACCTCCGCCTTCGTCAGGTCGAGCCGCCGCAGCACCCGCCCGCCGTGGTAGTCGAAGCGGTTGAGGTCGAGCTCCGAGTAGTGGAGCACCACCGTCTCGAGCGACACCAGCAGCCCGTTGTGCATGTAGGGCGCCGTCTGCGCGAGATTGCGCAGCGAGGGCACCTTGAACTCGCCCCAGTTGCGCGGGGCGAGCACCACGTGCCGTGTCGCCCACCCTGTCGCCCGAGCCGTATCGTCGTTGAACCGGCCGAGCAGATTGTACGGGCTCGCCTTGAGCTTCTCGATTCCCTGGTAGCGGCCGGGATCGACCTTGGTGCCGCGGACGAAGTACGGCACGCCAGTGTCCGCGAACTCGCCGTTGGTGAAGTTGGGGCCCGTGTGGCAGTCCGCGCAGCGGCCCTTGCTGATGAAGAGCCGCAAACCCCGCTGCGCGGCGAGCGGATAGCGCGCCGCCGCCCGGTCTCCGCGCGCCAGCGCATCGCGGAACTCGTCGAACGGCGTGCGTCCCGACACGTTGGTTTCGAGGTACGCCGCCAGCGCCTTGGCCGCATCGACGAGAACGTTGTCCGGTGCGCGGCGGCGGACCGGTGTGCCGAACACCTGTGCGTAGGCGCGGGCGAGCTCGCGGTCGCCTACGAGCACGGTCTTCACGTGCGCGGCGCCTGACCCCAGCTCGCGCGCATCGAGAAACGGCACGATGCTCTGCGCCCACAGGCTGTCGCCGGCGCCGTCCCAGCCGAACCAGCGATTGTGCCGCACGTTGATCAGGCTCATCGAGTTGCGATCGACCTCGGCCAGCGCCGCGCCGCGAAACCCGCCGTCGCTCCACCCGAGCTTCGGGTCGTGGCAGGTCGCGCACGACACGCTACCGTCCCGCGAAAGGCGCCGGTCGAAGAACAGCCGCTTGCCGAGGCGGATGGCCGCGGGCCTCCCCGACACGCGGTTGCTGGGATCGCCCGACCACGCCATCGGCCACGGCCCGTGCCGCAGGATCCGGCGCACCTCCGTCTCCGAGAAGTCGAGCAGCGCGTCTTGCGCATCCGTCGTCGCAGCCGGCCATGACGCCACGAGAGCCGCGCCGACAGCGCTAGCGAGCCACCGCCTCATTCGATCTCCAGCGGCGCTCGGAGGACGTCGGTAGTCTCCCCGCCCTTGACCTCGACGATCAGCTCCCACCGCCCGGGCATGTGGAAGAGCAGGGGGGCGGCGCGAAAACGCCCCGGAGCCGTCTCGGTTATGCGCGCGCGATAGTTCATGCCGTGGCGATGCTCGGGCATGTCGGCATCGACGGCAACGAGTTGCGGCGAGGGGCCGCCCGCCTGGCCGCAGACGGCGATCTCCACCTGGAAGGGCTCCCCGACGGTCGGAAGGCGCGGCACCGTCCGAATCTGGGCGGTGAAGCGCTCGGAGCCGGAAAGGACATGCCCTTCGGGCAGATCGACCGGGCACGCGACGGCTGTGGTCGAGGGCAGCACCACCAGCATCCCGCACACCGCCAGCGCTGCCCTCCGGAGCTCCGTCATTGCGCCGCCGCCTGCGGCCATGCGCCGAACAGCGCCTCCGCGTTGCGGTAGGCGATCCGCTCGGCGAGATCCCTCGGCAGGCTCGCCAGCCACGACCGCGCGAACCGCGCATGCGTCTCCACGTACGACCACCGCTCGGGCGTATAGGTGTCGGTGCCGACCATGAACCGGTCGGGGAACGCCTCGAACAGCGCCCGCCATTCCGGCGCCACCGTCCCCCCGCTCGCGAAGTCGCTGCGGAAAGCGAGGTCGCACCACAGCCCCTTGTAGCGTTCGAGCATGCGCCTGACCTCGGCCGCCCGCGCAAACCCCGAATGGCCCCACAGCACCCGCGCGTTGGGGTCCTGGGCGAAGATGCCCTCGACCGCGGCGGCGTCGGAGTGGGCGTGAAGGAAAAGTTTGTGCTCCTTGGCCAGCGCGATCACCCGCCGCGCCACCGGCGCTTCGACGTCGGCGCCGTAGGCATGGAACTCGCCGATCGCCACATAGCGATTGGTCTTGAGCCGGTCCTCGACATAGGCCAGCACACCTTCGTCGCGGATCCAGGTCGCGACATCGCTGCGCTGGCGATAGGGCCTCAGCGCCGGGATCACGAGATCGGGCGCCTCCTTGAGCAGCCGCTGCGTGCCGGCGTCGTCCGAGCTCGACACCAGCGCCCGCTTCACGCCGGCCTTGCGCAGGATCGCCACCGCCTCGCGGGGCGACAGCAGCACCGCCGCGTCATGGCTGTAGTGGATGTGGGCATCGAAAATCGGCATCTCCTGCGCCGGCGCTGCCGCGGGCAACAGGACGACGAGAGCGGCGAGCAACCTGCGCATTGGCTTGTCCGGGAAAAATCCTGCTGCTACCAGGGGCGATCACGGCGGCAGCCTACACAAAGGGGCCGCCTGCGACCAAGGGGTGCGCACCCACGCCGCGCCCGATCCGCTCTTTCCGCACCCTGGCGAGGCGTCGTCCATGTCCGCACCGCAAGCCGATCCGATCGCCCTCGCCCAGGCGCTGATTCGCTGTCCGAGCGTGACGCCGCACGAGGGCGGGGCCCTGACCCTGCTCGAGAACCTGCTCGAGCCGGCCGGCTTCGCGGTCCATCGGATGACCTTCCGGGAACCGGGCACGCCCGATGTCGAGAACCTTTATGCGCGGTTCGGCACGGCCGGTCCCAACCTTTGCTTCGCCGGCCACACCGACGTCGTGCCGCCCGGCGACGAGGCGGCCTGGACATCCCCGCCGTTCGCCGCCGAGATCCGCGACCGCATGGTCTACGGGCGGGGCGCCGTGGATATGAAGGGCGCGATCGCCTGCTTCCTGGCGGCCGCGCTCGCCCACATCAAGGCCAACGAGGGCCGCTGTCACGGCTCGATCAGCTTCCTCATCACCGGCGACGAGGAAGGCCCGTCGGTCAACGGCACCATGAAGGTGCTGGGCTGGCTGAAGGACCGCGACGAGCGCCTCGACGCCGCCGTCGTCGGCGAGCCCTCGAACCCGGAGGCACTGGGCGACGAGATCAAGATCGGCCGCCGTGCCAGCCTCAACGGCGATCTCGTCGTGCTGGGCCGGCAGGGTCATGCCGCCTATCCCCACTTGGCCGAGAATCCCGTGCCCAAGCTCGCGCGCATCCTCGACCGGCTGGCCGCGCTGCGCCTCGACACCGGCACCGCCCACTTCGAGCCGTCGAGCCTGGAAACCACCGTCATTTCGGTGCCCAACACGGCGACCAACGTCATTCCTGCCGAGGCCCGAGCCCGCTTCAACATCCGCTACAACGATGCCCACACGCGGCCCGCCATGGAGGCGCTGGTGCGGGCCGCGATCGAGGCGGCTGCGGCCGAGGTCGACGCTCGCTTCACGCTGGCGTTCTCGGGCACCGGCGATGTCTTCCTGACCAAGCCCGGCCCGCTGGTCGATACCATGACCGCCGCGGTCCGCGAGGTCACCGGCCGCACCCCTGAGCTCACCACCGGCGGCGGCACCTCGGACGCGCGCTTCATCCAGGCTCACTGCCCCGTCATCGAGTTCGGTCTCGTCAACGCGACGATCCACCAGGTCGACGAGCGCGTGCCGCTCGATGACCTGATCGCGCTGACCCGGATCTACCAAGCCTTCATCCGGGACTTCTTTGCCACCTCGGCCGCCTGAGGGACGCGATGCCGGACGCCGCCGATATCCTCGTCGCAGTCGAGTCCCCCGACCAGCCCGAGGTCGCGGCGTTCCTCGCGGCATCCGACGCCTACGCGGCAAGCCTCTATCCGGCCGAAAGCAATCACCTCGTCGATCTTGCGACGCTGCTCGATCCGCGCGTGGTCTTCTTCGTCGCGCGCGAGGAGGGCATGGCGCTCGGCTGCGGCGCATTGGTAGGCGGGGCCGACGGGTCGGCCGAGCTCAAGCGCATGTGGGTGGTGCCCATCGCGCGCGGGCGCGGCGTCGGCCGCGCGATCCTGGCCGCCATCGAGCGCACGGCGCAGGCCTCGGATGTTACGGTCATCCGCCTCGAGACCGGCATCCGACAGCCCGAGGCCATCGGCCTCTATCGCGCAGCGGGCTTCGTCGAGATCGCGCCGTTCGGCAGCTACCACCCCGATCCGCTCAGCACCTTCATGGAAAAGCGGCTCGCCTGAGCGCGTTCAGCCCTTCGCCGGCGCGCTCTTGACGCATCGCTCGATGACCGCGGGCTTTTGTCCGGGCCAGGCCTTGGCCGTCTCGGCGAGGACGGCGGCCTTCAGCGCCGCGCCCTTGTGCGCGTCCAGCAGATGCGTCCAGCAGCGGGCGATCGCCTCGGCGGCCAGCACGGCGGCGGCGCGGCTGTCGGCCGGTGGTGCGATGATCTCGCCGGCCGCGCCGATAAGCGGGCCGGCGGCCACCACCACGGCGTCGATGGTATGGGGACCCGTATTCGGCGGCGTCTGGGCGTTGACCTGGGTCAGCGGTGCGGTGACGACGAGGACATTGGCAAGCCGGAGCGCGGCCGGGAACGGCGGGTTGGCATCGATCTGCCGGCCTTCATCGCCGGCTGCCGCAATGAACAGGATGTCCTTGAAGTGCTCGGCGGCCTGCCGGAACGGCTCCCAGTCGGTGGCATTCGCGCTCCACATCGGAACGACGACGATGCGGGCGGGCGTGCGTGCGACGAAGGCCGCCGCCCGAGCGATCGACAGCGGGTCGGTGGGATTGATCCGCACTGGAACGAGGCGCACCGCCGGCGGCCCAGCAAGCTTGGCGAGCGCGCTGCCGCTGCCGCCCCAATTGGGCGGCGTCCGCCCGCCGTCGCGATCGAACGGATGATTGTCGTTGGTCGCGAAATCCCAGCCCATGACCACGCCCTCGCCGTCGCGGGCGAGCCGGCGGGCGATGTCCGGATCGGTATAGTCGAGGCCGGTCGAGAGCAGCGCGATCGCCGTCCCGCCGGGATCGAGGCCCGGCGGCATCGGCGGATCCTTGTCCTGGGCCAGGCACGGCGCGAGGGCGGCCATCGCCCCCACGACGATCGAAGCGGCGGCCATCCGCATCAGCCGCCCCGGCCTTTGCCGGCGCCGACCGCCCGCACGATGAAATCGGCAATCCCGTTTACGTCGTCGAGAGCGAATGCCGGCAGGGTGGGATGGGTCGCGCCGTGGTCCGTCGCAAGGGCGATGACGTTCGGATCGCCGTTGCACAGCGGACTCTGGTCGCGGGCCGCCGTGCGCCGCACCTCGATCTTGGGGATCGGCGCCGCCTTGTAGCCCTCGACCACGACGAGATCGCACGGCGCAAACTGCTCCACGATGTCGGCAAGGCCGGGCTCCGGCGCCCCGCGAAGCTCGTTGACCAGCGCCCAGCGGCGGCTCGACACGATCGCCACTTGGCTGGCGCCGGCCCGGCGGTGCCGCGCGCTGTCGGTCTCCGCGTCGTCGATCGCGAAATCGTGATGGGCGTGCTTGACGGTGGCAACCCGAAGGCCCCGGCGGGTGAGCTCGGCCACCAGCCGCTCCACGAGGGTCGTCTTGCCCGACTTCTTCCAGCCGGCAATGCCGATGATCGCAGGTATCTGGGAGCCGGTCACGGGTGTCGTCTGCCCTCGATCAGCGCCCGCGCTTCGGCGAGCTCCTCGGGCGTGTTGACGTTGAAGAAAGGATCGACGGTGCGTCCGTCGAGCTCGATCGGCGGAAAAGTAGCTTCGACGGTATCATGGCGGCGAGCCCAGTCCAGCACCTTGCGCACGCCGGATTCAAGCGCCGTTTCCAGATCGGCGGCAAGCGCCAGCGGCCACAGCCCGATCACCGGATGAACACCGCTGTCGGATCGGCCGAGCACGATCCTCGCAGGCCGCCCGGCCGCTGTGGTGCTGAGGCGTGCGACGAGATCCTCGGGCAGAAACGGCGCGTCCGCCGATACGCTGACGATCGCGCGCGCCTCGGGCGCATTGGCCTCCGACCACCGCATGCCGGCCAGCAGGCCGGCCAGCGGCCCGGCGAAACCCGCCACCGTATCGGCAACGATCGGCAACCCGAGTGCCGCGAAGCGGCTGGGATCGCCATTGGCGCTGAGCACCATCTGTCCGACCTGCGGCGCCAGGCGATCGCGCACGTGGGCAATCATCGGCTTGCCGGCGAGCGCGAGCAGCCCCTTGTCGCCGCCGCCCAGCCGCCGCGATTGCCCGCCTGCGAGCAGCACTCCGGTCAGGACGGAGCTGTGGGAGGCGCGAGCCGTCATGCCTGATTGGTCCGGGGCCGCACTGAATTGCCCAATTTTCTATCAGATCACCATCTAGCGACCCTGCCGCGCGTCGGCAATGCCGATGCGGGCGCCTGCGCCTAAAGAGCCATTGAGACCGTCCGTCCGCGGCCCTATAGTCCGGTCGCTGTTTGCAGAGCGAGCAGCAGGAAAAACCGGTTCGGGCAGCGTGGTCGAAGAGCAGGCTCCCGCCGAGAATGAGAATGGGGAGGGTACAGCATGCCGGGCTTTCTCGGCATGCGTGCGCTGTGACTCCACGAACATGCCGAACGATTGAGGCCGTCGCTCGTCTGCTGGCGGCCGCAGATGCAACCTGGAGGATCGCCACTCATGGCAACTGTGAATCGCCGCAAGTTTCTGAAGGCAGCCGGCGTCGGCGGGATCAGCGCGGCAGCGGCCGGCGTCGCCGCGCCTGCCATCGCGCAAACCGCGCCCGAGCTGAAATGGCGCTTGACCTCGAGCTTCCCGAAATCGCTCGACACCATCTTCGGCGCCGCCGAGGTCTTCGCCAAGACCATTGCCGACGCGACCGACAACAAGTTTCAGGTCCAGGTCTTCGCCGCCGGCGAGCTCGTCCCCGGCCTTCAGGCGGCCGACGCGGTGACCAACGGCACCGTCGAGATGTGCCACACCGCCTCATACTACTACTGGGGCAAGGACCCCACGTTCGCCTTCGGCACCGCGGTGCCCTTTGGCCTCAACTGCCGCATGCAGAACGCCTGGCAGTACCAGGGCGGCGGCATCGACCTGCTCAACGAGTTCTATGCCAAGCATAAGATCTTCGCGCTGCCCGCCGGCAACACCGGCGCCCAGATGGGCGGCTGGTATCGCAAGGAGATCAATTCGGCGGATGATCTCAAGGGCCTGAAGATGCGCATCGGTGGATTCGCCGGCGCCGTCATGCAGAAGGTCGGCGCGGTGCCCCAGCAGATCGCCGGTGGCGACATCTATCCCGCGCTGGAGAAGGGCACGCTGGACGCCGCGGAGTGGGTCGGCCCCTACGACGATGAGAAGCTCGGCTTCCACAAGGTCGCGAAGTACTACTACTACCCGGGCTGGTGGGAAGGCGGGGCGATGCTCCACGTCTTCATCAACCAGGAGAAGTGGACGAGCCTGCCCAAGAGCTATCAGGCGATCGTCCGGGCTGCCGCGCATACCGCCAACGAGATCATGATGGCGCGCTACGACGCCCAGAACCCGGCCGCGTTGAAGCGGCTGGTGGCGGGCGGTGCGCAACTGCGGCCCTTCAACGAGGGCGTGCTCGACACCGTCTACAAGGCGGCCAACGAGGTCTATGCCGAGATCAACGCCAAGAACGCTGACTTCAAGAAGGTCTACGATTCGATCAAGGCCTTCCGCAGCGACGAGTACCTGTGGTTCCAGATCTCGGAGCACACCTTCGACACCTACATGATGATTCAGCAGCGCAAGCAGACGCTGTAAAAGCGACGCTCCTGTCAAACAGAAAGGGCCCGGCGCCGAACGGCGTCGGGCCCTTTCTCGTTGTGCCGGATCAGTTCGACTTGGGCTGCTCCGCAGCCGGCTGGTCCTTGGGCGGCTCGATGGCCGGCACCTGCTTGTTGAGCTCAGGCGCGCCGATTGCGGGTGCGCCGGAGGGGAATGCCGGGCCGCCCGTTCCGAGATTGGGGCCGGATCCGAAGTTGGGGCCCGAGCCGAAGCTGGGGCCCTGCCCGAACGGCGAGCCGCCCGGCAGGTTGAGCCCGCCCGGTCCGCCGCTCATTGGCCCACCGAACGAAGGGATCTTGATCTCGATCTTCGACGGATCGACCACCGGTCCGCTGCCCTTGTAGTGCATCACCATCGCCGGGAAGGCGATGACGAGGCCCACCATGATGCACTGGATCACCACGAACGGCACGGCGCCCCAGTAGATCTGCCCCGTGGTGACCGGGTCGGTCATCTTCTTCGTCACCTTGTCGATGAACCGCTCCCGCGGCGCCACCGAGCGCAGGTAGAACAGCGCGAAACCGAACGGCGGATGCATGAAGCTCGTTTGCATGTTCACGCCGAGGATCACCCCGAGCCAGATGAGGTCGATGCCGAGCTTGTCGGCGGCGGGCGCCAGCAGCGGAATGATGATGAAGGCCAGCTCGAAGAAATCGAGGAAGAAGGCGAGCAGGAACACCAGCACGTTGATGAACACCAGGAAGCCGATCTGGCCGCCCGGCAGAGATGTCAGCAGGTGCTCGACCCAGATGTGCCCATTCACCCCGTAGAACGTCAGCGAGAAGATGCGCGCGCCGATCAGGATGAACAGGACGAACGACGACAGCTTGGCAGTCGCCTCGGCCGCCGACTTGACGATGGCGTAGTTGAGCCGCCGCGGGTCGCCATCGACCAGCCGCTTGCCGAAGGCCAGCAGCAAGGCACCGACCGCGCCCATCGCGCCGCCCTCGGTCGGCGTCGCCACGCCGATGAAGATGGTTCCCAGCACCAGGAAGATGAGGAACAGCGGCGGCACCATCACGAATGTCACCTGCTGCGCCAGGTGCGACAGGAACCTCAGGCCCGTGATCTTGGACAAAATCCAGTTGAGGACGGCCACCCAGAAGGCAAACACGATCGCCACCGCCATCGTCAGGATGACGAGATCGGCGCCGCGATAGTGGGTGCCCCGCATGACGTACCAGCCGACCGCGGCGGAGACGATCGTCAGAATGCCCAGCGACATCAGGCCCCGCTGCCCGCCTGTTTCGCGGAAAGCGATGGCATCCGCCGGTAGTCCCGGCGCGGACTGCGGCCACAGCACCGTCGAGATGAAGATCCAGCCCGCATAGAGGCAGGCGAGCACGAGCCCCGGGATGAACGCCCCCTCATACATGTCGCCGACCGACCGGCCGAGCTGGTCGGCCATCACGATCAGCACGAGCGACGGCGGAATGATCTGGGCGAGCGTGCCGGAGGCCGCGATCACGCCGGAGGCGAGACGCCGGTCGTAGCCGTAGCGCAACATGATCGGCAGCGAGATGAGGCCCATCGAGATGACCGAGGCGGCCACCACGCCCGTCGTCGCGGCGAGCAGCGCACCGACGAAGACGACGGCATAAGCAAGGCCGCCGCGCACGGTTCCAAAGAGCTGGCCGATGGTGTCGAGCAGGTCCTCCGCCATGCCCGAGCGTTCGAGGATCAGCCCCATGAACGTGAAGAACGGGATCGCCAGCAGCGTGTCGTTGTTCATGACCCCGAACATGCGTTCGGGCAGCGATTGCAGCAGCGGCCAGGCGAGATTGATCGTCCCCTTCGACAGCGGCGCCAGCTCGACGCCCACCGCGAAGAAGATCAGCCCGACCGCACCCAGAGAGAAGGCAACCGGATAACCGAGCAGGAGAAACACGACGAGCGCTATGAACATGATCGGCGCCATGTTCTCTGCGATGAAAGTTGCCATGGGCAAAGTCTCTTGGTGGGATGCGTGGGAGCGGGGGCGTGGCGAAAAAAAAGCCCGGGCGGGGCTGCCTGGGCGTGTCAGGTCTTTTGGTTGGTGGCTTCGAGGTCTTCGAGCAGGCGTTTCGCCTCGGCTTCGGCCGCCGCGTGGTGCCCGCCACCCGACACCGTGTCGGTCAGGGTGCCGTTGATGATGGCGATCCGCTTGATCAGCTCCGAGATGGCCTGGATCAGCAGGATGGTGAAGCCCAACAGGATGAAAAACTTAGGGGGGTAGACCGGCAGCCCGCCCGCATTGGTGGACTGCTCGTTCTGGAAATAGGAGCTCAGGAAGAACGGCGTGGACGTGTAGATCAGCACCAGGCAGATCGGAATGAGGAAGAAAAGGTGCCCCACCACTTCGACCGCGTTCTTGAGCCAGCGCGGGAACAGGCTGTTCACAATGTCGATGCGGATGTGCTCGTTGGACGACAGCGTCCACGGCGCACACAGGAGAAAGACCAGCCCGAACAGCCACCACTGCAGCTCAAGCCAGGAATTCGAGCTCGTATCGAAGAGTTTTCGGATGATCGCGTTGCCGGCGCTGACCAGCGCGGCAACCACGACGAGCCAGGCGATCAAGCGCCCGAGGCGTTCCGTAAAGCCGTCGATCAGACGGCTCAGTGCGAGCATGGCCTGCATCAGTCCCTCCCACCGCGCGTATCGGCTGTTCTTATTTTTTTGCGGCGCCGGTTACGTCGCGTTTACATCGTGTATAGCGATCGCCAACGGTGACTTCCAGCGGCCTCTCTGCCACAATTGCCGAATGGTTTAAGGCGAGGCGCCCGAAGTCGCCGGCATGACCAGCGAAAATCGCCGCGAGCGCAGCCTCCAGGAGCTTTAGCTTAATGACCGTCAGCAAGACGCAGGTGCTCGAGGCACTGCGCCGGATCAAGGGCCCCGACCTCGACGGCAACATCGTCGACCTCGGCCTCGTCTCGGAAATCGTCATCAAGGACGGGCGGGTCTCGTTCTCGATCACCATTCCGGCTGCCCGCGCCACCGAGCTCGAGCCGCTGCGCCAGGCCGCCGAGAATATCACCGGCGAGGTGCCGGGCGTGGAGGGCGTGATGGTGGTTCTGACCGCCGAGAAGTCCCAGGGCGCCCGCTCCGCACCCGCGCCCCGTCCGGCGCCTGTTGCGAATGGCCCTGGTGGGCCACGGCCCGAGCATCCGCGCGTGCAGCAGGCCCGTGCCCAGAGCGGGGGCCAGGGCGGGGCTTCGAGGCCGCCCGCGCCCGGGCCGGCGCCCGCAGGTGGTCGGCGGGCCTCGAGCGTCCCCGGCGTCAAGCACTTGATCGCCGTCGCCTCCGGCAAGGGCGGAGTCGGTAAATCGACGACCGCCGTCAATCTGGCCTTGGGCCTGCAGGCCATCGGCCTCAAGGCCGGCATCCTCGACGCCGACGTCTACGGGCCCTCCCAGCCGCGTCTGCTGGGTCTCAGCGGCCGCCCGGAGACGGTCGGGGGCAAGGCGCTGAAGCCGATGAAGGGCTATGGCCTCGAGGTCATGTCGATGGGCTTCATGGTCGATGAGGCCACTCCCATCATCTGGCGCGGCCCGATGGTCGTGCAGGCCCTGAACCAGATGCTGCGCGAGGTCGCCTGGGGCGATCTCGACGTGCTGGTGATCGACATGCCGCCCGGCACCGGTGACGTGCAGCTCTCGATGGCCCAGCAGGTCCCGCTGTCGGGCGCCATCATCGTATCGACGCCGCAGGACCTCGCTTTGATCGACGCCCGCAAGGGCCTCAACATGTTCCGCAAGGTTGATGTCCCGGTGCTCGGCATCGTCGAGAACATGAGCGTCTTTGTCTGCCCGAAATGCGGTGAGCGATCGCACATATTCGGCCACGGCGGTGCCGAGCGGGAGGCCGCCGCCCTCGGCGTGCCGTTCCTCGGCGGGGTGCCGCTGCACATGGACATCCGCGTGACGTCGGACAAGGGCGCGCCCGTCGTCGCCACGGATCCCAACGGAGCGCACGCCCAGATCTATCGCGAGATCGCCGCACGGGCGTGGGACGAGGTGCGGGCCGCCGAGGGCGGCCGGATCGCCCCGCCGCGGCTGGAGCCGAGCCCCGCCAACGATGCACTGATCGTGACGTTCGAGGGCGGGCAGCGCTACGAGCTCTTGGCCGAGATGCTGCGCGTGATGAGCCCATCCGCGGAGGTGCAGGGGCACAGCCCCGAGCAACGGGTGACGGTGGCCAGGAAGCGCAACGTCAAGATCAAGGGCTTGAGCCCGGTGGGCAACTACGCCGTGCGTATCGCCTTCGACGACGGCCACGACACCGGGCTCTTCACCTGGAGCTACCTCGAGCTGCTGGGGCGGGAGAAGGACAAGCGCTGGGCGGAGTATCTGGCCGAGCTGCAGAAGAAGGGCTTGAGCCGCAGCTGACCGTTGCGCCACCGCGCGGACGAAAAAAAGCCCGGTGCACGCGCGCACCGGGCTTTTTCTACAGTCTACGCCCTGCGATCTACGCAGCGCGGGCGCGCGCGCGAGTGCGGGCCGGCTTGGCCGGACGCGCGCTCTTCACCGCCGGGAAATGTCCCCGCTCGATGTCGGCGCTGGGCCGGATCGCCGGGGCAGGCGTCTCCCGGTCCTTTCTGAGGACCGCCTCGCGGGCGTCGAAGACGTCCGCCAGCGACATCATCGCCCGCGCGGGCACGAGCGGCCCGCTGGTGACGACATCAATCGCGGCCCGGCTTTCGCTGGGCCAGCTCTGAAACGAGATATGACCGTCGGTAAGCTCCGCCACACCCGACACGCCGCCATTGGGCGTGGAAGAGTGGAGGTGGATACGCGACACTGCAGCGCCTGAAACTTCGATCCAACGTCTCAGGCTCCGCTCGACGTGCTTGGCATCGTCGAGCCGCCGGGCGCCCACCAGATCGATGATCAGCGGACTTCCGGCAGACCGGGCGCCGGAGCGCTCGGCAGAGGTGTTATGCGCTACACGTGCGCGTTCACCATGGTCTTCCTTTTGGGCGGTGCTTGAACGAGTCAAGTCCATCCCCAATTGGAAGAGGGCGTCGTCATAGGCCATGAGACCCTCCCCAACCAGCAGACAGATGTGACCCGCCCGCTCCTTACCTTGGGGTTTGGGGATGAAGTCCTTGACCTTTGGGGCAGGTGGACGAACGGAGGACCCCGATATGAGGCCTCGACCCCCCCCATGCAAGAGAAAATGATCAACCGGATCGAAAAAAAATAAGGACGCGACTTAACGCAAAATCAATCACGCTGCGCGCTAGGTCTGCACGACAACTTTTGACGAGTTCGTGACGGTCCCGAAAGGGGCCGCACGCCGCGGAGGCAACGTCGGCCTGCAGCGCTAGCGCGGCTTGTTGCCGAACAGGCCCTTGAGCACGTCCTCGACGTCCTTGCCTTTGAATTGCTTGCCGATCTCCTTGATCGTATCGACCACCTGATCGGGGTTCTTGAGCACCGCGTCGAGATCTGCCGACACCTTCGGGTTGTCCCACGGCCCGCTGAGCTTCACCGGCACCTCGATGCCTGACAGGTCGAGCGTGCCGCCCTGGCCGGACAGGCTGGCTACGAGCTTGGGCTTCAGTGTGAGGTCGATCTGTCGCTTGGGCAGCGTTGCGGTGCCGGTGCCGGTGACGCGCAGCAGCGGGCTCAGGAGGCGCATATCGCGCACCTGCGCCACGCCGTTCTGGATCGTGAAGGCGGCGACGAGCTCGCTGAAATCGGTCTTCTGGCTGGTCGTCCGCTCGAAGCCCGAGAAGCGCCCCTGCTGCAGGCCGCGAATCGCCTGCGCGATGTTGACGCCGACGATCGCGCCGTCGACGAAGACGAAATCGGCCTTGCCCGACAGCGTCTCGATGATCTGCCGCTCGGACTGCCCCTGCCCGGTGACCGCCACCGTCAGCCGTCCCTTGCCTGCGATCCAGTCGAGCCCGGCTGCGGCCTTGAGCAGCGGCAGCGCGGAGACGCCCTCGAAGGCGAACTGCGAGGTCACCGCCGCGGCGGGTCGCGCGGCATCGAGCGTGAAGACGCCGCGCCCGGCGCCTTCGTAGAGCTCGATCCGATCGAAATCGGCACGCAGCACCCGGTCGTTGACCTTGACGGTCAGCGCCGCCCGCCCGGTCGTGATGTCGTGATGAATGAGCCGGCCGAGCGCCAGCTTGGCCTCGATGTCGGCGAGCCCCAGCCCCGATAGATCGAACGCCGTCTCGTTCCAGCCGTCACGGACGGTGAAGCCTTTGACCTGCGGGCTGAAGCGGCCCGGACTTTCGGACGTTTCGCTGCGCTGGATGAGATCCTCGATCGAGCGCGCGCCGCCGCTCCCGGCATCCGGTCGCGGCCCCGCCGATGCCCGGCGGGTGGAGGCAACGGGCAGAGCGTATTTGTTGAGATCGAGCTCGGAGATCTCGAGATCGGCCACAATCCGTGGCCGGCTCTCCCCGCTGCGGATCGAGACGCTGCCCTTGGCCGTCGCGCCGCCGAATGTCGCCGTAGTGTCATTGAGCGTGACGGCCCCCGGCACGCTCAGCACGCGCGCGGTGAGCGACACCGGACCGAAGCCCGGCGCCGGCGGCAGCTCTGTGCCGAGCCATTGGGCGAGATCCTTGAGCGAGGGCGAGCGCACCGACAGGCTGCCGTCCGCGCCCGTTGCCGTGACGGTGCCGTCGAATTTGATCTCGCTCGGCCGCGCCCCGAGCCACAGCGCGAGCTTGGTCGACTGGTCGGCGAGCAGCGCCCGCGCCGACCCGACGCGAGCGTCGAACGAGACCTTCTCTGCCTTCCATTCGAGGCTGCCCTTGGCCTCGAGCGGCCCCGCCAACTCCGGCATCGCCAGCGCCGCGTCGAGGCGGGTGGCTTCCTCCGTCGCGCCAGTGCGCTCGTCGAAATAGCGCACCGTGCCGCCTTCAATCCGCATCTCTCCGAGCGCCAGCCTGTCGGCGAGGCCCGACGCCCCGCTCGGCGGCGCCATCGGCCCCCGCCGGGCGTCGGACACCGGAGCGCCCGCTTGCGCGACCCGCACTCGCGCCGGCCGGCCATCCGCCTGGGCGAAATCCCAGCTCCGCCGTCCGCTCTTGTCGACCCTGAGCTCGATGACCGGCTCGCGCACCACCAGCCGCTCGATACTCACCTGCTGGCGCAGCAGCGGCCACAACGCGAGCTCGACCTCGATCGCACCGATCCGCGCCGTCGGCCCGCCGCCCATGTCCGGCGGCTGCGCGAGTGTGACCTGCTCGATCTTGACCGCCGCGCGGGGAAACAGCGACAGCGAGGTCGCCCCGACCGTGACGTCGCGCCCGGTCCCCTGCCGGATCTGCCCGACGATCTGATCGCGGATGAGGGCGCTCGGCGAGGCGAACACCAGCGCGCCGACCACGGCGATCGCAAGCACCGACAATCCGGTGGTCAGCCACAGCAGGATGGGGACCCAGCCACCGCCTGTGCGCTCCGGCTTGCGTCGGCGCGGCGGCGCCCGCAAGTCGCCGCGCGCTGGCGCCGGGCGTCCGGCAGAAGGATCCGGCCGGCGCGGCGTCAGAGGATGGGGCGGTGGCGGTTGGCGGTTGGTCATGCGTCTCTATCACCCGCGATATCCACCCGCAAAGCGGGATCGGTCTGCGCGTCGTGCAACGCTTAGAGTGCTTCCGGAAAAGTGGAAACCGGTTTTCCGATAAGAAGCACGACAAAATAAAGGACTTTGGGTCATTCCGCGGTTCAACGAAGAGCGGACAAAGACCCTAGTAGCCGAATATGTCATGGCCGCGGTTGCAAGCGGCGTCAACTCCGCGGGTGACAGGCGCGCGCGGCCGCCCGATCGGCGGGCATTTTCGCGGATCGGGCCCTTGTGTCGCAGGCCCGTTTGTCCTATGTCGGCCACGCTTTTGCCGCGCCGCATCGGCGCACTGCGGTCGCACGCGCCATGCTGTGCGAGAGGGACGCCGATGCCCCACGAGATGCTTGAGCCGCCGCCTCGGTCGAGACTGGAAGCCGCGCTCGCCCGCGTCGGTCTCACCCCGGCCAGGGCCTGGCGTCTGCTGCTGGGCTACGTGATTGGCGTGCTGGGCTCGCTCAGCTTCGTCTACTTCCGGCTGCCGCTGCCCTGGTTCCTGGGCTCCCTGACCTTCTGCATCATCGCCTCGATCTTGAGCGCGCCGATCGAGCGGCCGACCATGATGTCGGTGCCGGTGCGCGCCGTGCTCGGCGTCGCCATCGGCGCGGCGTTCACGCCGGCGCTCCTCGGCCAGATCGGCGGCATGGTCGGCAGCCTCCTCATCCTCGTTCCGTTCATGATCCTGATCGTTGCAGCGGGCACCTACTTCTTCGAGCGCTGGGCCAAGTTCGACAAGCCGACGGCCTTCTTCTGTGCCGTGCCGGGCGGTCTCACCGACATGGTCACAATGGCCGCCGACGCCGGTGCCAACACCCGAGCGGTCACCCTCATCCAGGCCACCCGCATCGTGCTGCTGGTGTTCGCGCTGCCGTTCTGGGTGCAGTGGTTCGGCGGCCATCGCATTGGCGGCGCGCTGCCACCGGGTGTGCGGCTGGTCGATTTCCTGCTGGTCAACGCGGTGATGCTGGTCGGCCTCGGCTGGGCCGGCTGGCGGCTGGCCGTCTGGTTGAAACTGGCCGGTGCCCCGATCGTCGGCCCGATGATCCTGAGCGGCATCGCCCATGCCCTGGGACTGACCGCGGCCAAAGTGCCCATCGAGGTGCTGATCGTCGCGCAGGTCACCCTGGGCATCATGCTGGGCGCCCAGTTTCGCGGCCTGACCTTCAAGGAGTTCTCCGGCACGATGGTGTGGGGCATCGCCTTCTCGGCCGTGCTGATCATCGTGACGGGCATCGTCGTTCTCGGCGTCTCGCGCCTGACCGGCTTCGACAGCACCACGGTTCTTCTCGCCTATTCGCCGGGCGGCCAAACCGAGCTCAACCTGCTCGCCTACATCCTGCATCTCGACGTCGCCTTTACCGCGCTGCATCACTTGCTGCGGCTGGCCGTGGTGATCCTCGGCGCGCAAATCGTCTTCGCGGCCAACAAGAGCTGGCGCGGCAAGGAGGATTGACGCCATGGAGCCCGCACTGTCGGCATGGGACGTCCTCGCCCTGCTCGCCGCTGCCCATCTCGCGGCGGCGATGTCGCCCGGCGCCAACACGCTGCTCGTGCTGCGCGCCGCCGGCTTGGGCCGCCGGGAGGGCATGGTCGCCGCCGCCGGATTCTGGCCGGCCGGCGTGCTCTGGTCCGCCGCCGGCCTAGCCGGCCTCGGCGCCGTCATCGCCGCCCTGCCGTGGATCGAGACCGCCTTGCGCGTCGTCTGCGGCCTCTATCTGGCCTGGATCGGCCTCGGCATGATCCGCGCCTCGCTGGCCCCGCGCGTCGCCACCGGCGATGCCGGCCAGCGCATCTCCCTGCGGCGGCTCTATCTCGAAGGGTTCCTCACCAACCTGTCCAACCCCAAGTCCATCGCCTATTTCACCAGCGTCTTCGCCGCGACCGGCGCGTTCACGCTGCCCCTGCCGATGCAGGTCGTGGCGGTGCTGCTGCTGCCGACCATCGGCTTCTGCTGGTATGGACTGCTCGCGCTCACCGCGTCGAGCGCGCCGACCCGTCGCCTGATCGCCGGCAGCGGCCCCTGGCTGCAACGCATAGCCGGCACGGTGATGATCGCGCTCGGCGTGCGCCTGCTGGTTCAGCGCTGACGTATGTCCTCGGCGAGCCGGACGATCACGGCAACACGCCGAGGAAGCGCCACCACAGGGCGTTGAGCGGGATCACCACGAGCACGGTGAGGATCGAGCTCGCCACCGTGAATCGCGTGGCATCGCGGATGCTCACCTTGCCGAGAGTGAGGCCCACCACCACCGGCGCGGCGATATAGGGAAAGAACAGCGACGACAGGCCCGCCGTAACCGAGAGCAGCCCCGTCTTCAGCGGCAGCCCGGTCGCGCTCGCGATATCGCCGATGGTTGCGGCCACGATCGGGATGGCCCCGCCGATCGTCGCGAAGATCGAGATCAGCGCCGACAGATAGGCCAGCGTGAAGTAGCCGTAGACCGGCGGCTGGCTGGCCACCCCCGAGAAGGCGGAGAGCGCACCCGAGACGAGGCGGCTCGCGCCCGACTCGGTCAGCACCGCGGCGAGGCTCAGCACCGTACCGACCCAGACCACCAGCAGCAGCTTCTTGCGGTCGGCCACCTCGGAGATGGGCAGCACGCCGATCCCCGGCAGCAGGCAGGCGAGGCCCGCCGCCAGCGCGACCCATCCCGGCCGCACCCCGTGCAGGAAGTCCGTCGCCCAAGCCAGGATCGCCAGGCCCAGGATCGCGGCGACGCGCAGCGCCTCCGGTCCCAGCCGCTCGTGGATGTCGGCGTGTGCTGGCAGCGGCTTCGGCGCCGGGTAGAGCCAGAGCACCGTGCGCCACACGATCAGTGCCTTGACCAGCCCCAGCACCGGCCCGCACAGCAGCAGGTATTCCATGTACGGCACGCGGATGCCGTAGAGCGTCTCGCCGGCGCCGATCACCATCACATTGAGCAGGTTCGCCGGCAGGATCGCCAGCGCCACCGTGAAATTGCCGATCACCGCCGTGACGACGAGCCCGATGTAGCCGCCCGACCCGGTCTCGTAGCCGGCGTCGTGGGCCAGCGCCATCACCACCGGCACCGTGATCGCGAGCCGCCCCATGTTGGATGGCACCAGGAACGCCAGCACGGTCGAGCCGATGATGACGCCGAGGACGAGCTGCGGATAGCTGGCGCGGAACCGGCCGAGGAACCGGCGCGCGATGTACCGGCCGAAGCCCGAGCGCTCGGCCGCCGTTCCGATCAGCAGGCCGCCGAACACCAGCCACAGCGAGCTCGACGCGAATCCCGAGAAGGTGGCGGCCGGCGAAGCCGCCGATGTCAGCAGCACCAGCGCCAGGAAGGCCAGGGCCGCGATCGGTTGCGGGATCGCGATGGTCGCCCACAGCGCCACCGTGAACGCGGTCAGTCCGAGCGCCAGCATCGCCTGCTGCGGCACGCCGGCCGGCGCCGGCCACAGCGCGATCACCAGCGCCAGCACGGCCGCAAATCCGAGGACGGCGATCCGCCACGGCTGCAGATAGGGGCGCAGCGCAACCAGAGGATCGCGTCGCAAACCTTCGGCCGCGTCGGTGCTGTCGCTCGGCATGAGGTCGGCGTTCCCCCAAAGACAGTGTTCGTTGCGGGCCACTCCTTCGCGCCGCGCCGCCCCGCGTCAAGAATTTTCGCGCCTATCTGCCATGCGCCCCGCGCAGGCTGAGGTAGCGCGCAAGGTCCTCGGCCGTGTCGATATCGGCGAACAGGCCCTCGTCGGTGACGGGAACGGCGATGCGATCCTCCGGAGGCAGCGCCTCGAGCACGGCCTTGCCGCCCTCGCTGCTTGCGAGGCCCGCCAGAGCAGGAAACAGCCGCCGCGGCCACAGCACGGGATTGCGCTGCCGCCCGTCGGCGAGCGCCGCATAGACAACCTTGGTGCCATCGGCGTCGTCGAACGCCGCGATGATCCGGTCGACCAGCGCTGGATCGAGCGCCGGCATGTCGCCGGGACAGACGAGGGCGCCGTCGGCGTCGGGCCTCAGCGCCGTGATGCCGGCCGCGATCGACGTGCCCATGCCCCGGGCGTGGTCTTCGTTGTGGACGAAACGCGTCCGTCCGCCGGCCAGCGCCTGTTTCACCCTGTCGGCGTCCGGTCCGGTGACGACGACGATCTCGCTGACGCGAGCGCGATCGAGCGCCGCGGCGGTCCGCGCCACCAGCGCGCGGCCGGCGACGTCTGCGAGCAGCTTGTTGGCGGACCCGAAGCGAGTCGAGGAGCCCGCCGCCAGCAGGATCGCGGCAATGGTCCTCGGCGCCGTCACGCGGACTTGCGCGGCTTCGGCCCGCGCACGGCCAGCACCACCTCGGCCATGATCGCCACCGCGATCTCGGCGGGCGACTGCGCGCCGATGTCGAGGCCGATCGGGTTCTTGATCCGAGCGATCTCCTCCGCGCTGAACCCGGCTTCGGTCAGGCGCTCCTTGCGCTTGGTGTGATTGCGATAGGACCCGAGCGCGCCGATGTAGAGGCAGTCCGAGCGCACCGCAAGCTTCAGCGCCTCGTCGTCGATGTGGCTGACGTGGGCGACCACGACCACCGCGGTGTAGGGGTCGAGCCCGATCTTCGGAATGACATCCTGCGGCCACTCCGCATGGAGCCGCACGCCTGGAAACCGCGCCTCGGACGCAAAGGCAGTGCGCGGGTCGACGATCTCGATCTCGTAGCCAGCGAGCCGCGCGATCTGGGTGAGCAGTTGCGCGATGTGGGTCGCGCCGATCACCACGATCCGCGCCGGCGGTACCAGGGCCTGCACGAAGATGTCGCCGCCCGGCGCCCTTTCCAGCGAGCTCTTGCCGGACCGCATGCGCTGCGCGATATCCGCCGGAACGTCGGCGCCGCGCTCGAACACCTGCCGGTTGCCGTCGTCGAGGCGCGTCTTGATGACCAGTCCTTCCCGCCCGCGCTGCGCCGTCACCGCCCGGTCGAGGAGGGTGAGGCCGCCGCTCTCGCGATCGAGGCGTTCCAGATAGATCTGCACCTGTCCGCCGCAGGGCAGGCCCGCGTTCCATGCCGTCTCGTCGGCGACGCCGAACCGGAGCGTCCTGGGCGCGCCGGAGCTGAGGATGTCCTCGGCTTCCGCGATCACCTCCCCCTCGATGCAGCCGCCCGACACCGAGCCTTCGAAGCGGCCGTCGGCGGCGATCGCCATCTGCCCGCCGACTGGCACGGGGGCCGATCCCCACGTGTCGATCACGGTGGCGAGCGCCACCCGCCCGTCGCGGTCGAGCCAGTCGCGTGCCGAGCCCAGCACGTCGTGGCGGGCGGCGGTCGGGGGGGTGCGGCGGGTGTCAGTCATCGGGGCGCTCGTGTCATCTTGTGTGGCGGCTAGTTTATCGCGGGCGGCCGGCCGCCCGCCAGACACGACGTTGTGCGCGATCCGGGACGGGTCAAGCCCCCTTGCGTCCGAAGCCGCCGCCGGTCGGCGTCTTGATGATGATCGCCTCGCCGGCGTCGATCACCGTCTGGTCGCAGCCTTCGAGCACCTCCATGCGGCCGTCGTTGCGGCGCACCGAGTTCTCGCCGCACTCGCCCTCCGCGCCGCCTTCGAGGCCGAACGGGCGCACCTTGCGGAAGCCGGATAGGATCGCGCAGTCCATCCGTTCGAGGAAGCGGATGCGCCGATAAGTGCCGTCGCCCGCCGACCATTTGCCTTTCCCGCCCGAGCCCCGCCGGATCGAGAACTCCTCCAGCAGCACGGGGTAGCGCAGCTCGAGAATTTCGGGGTCCGTCAGCCGCGTGTTGGTCATATGGACGTGCACGCCCGAGGTGCCGTCGAAGCCGGGACCCGCCGGCGAACCCGAGCAGATCGTCTCGTAGTACTGCAGCCGCTGATTGCCGAAGGTGAGGTTGTTCATGGTGCCCTGGCTCGGCCCCATCGCCTTGACCGCGGCGAACAGGCAGTTGGTGACGATCTGGCTGGTCTCGACGTTGCCCGCCACCACCGCGGAGGGGTACTGCGGCGACAGCATCGACCGCTCCGGAATTTTCAGCGTGATCGGCTCGAGGCAGCCGGCATTCATCGGGATCGGCTCGTCGACCATCACCCGGAAGGCATAGAGCGTAGCGGCCCGCGTCACCGGCGCCGGCGCATTGAAATTGTTGGCCTGCTCCGGGCTGGTGCCGGTGAAGTCGACCACTGCCGTACGCGCATCGCGGTTCACAGTGATCTTCACGGCGACGTGCGTGCCCTGATCCATCTGGACGCGGAACTCGCCGTCCTCGAGCCGGGACAGCAGGCGCCGCACGCTGTCCGCGGCGTTGGCCTGCACGTGCCCCATGTAGGCCTTCACCACGTCGAGCCCGAAGTGGTCGACCATCTTCTCGAGCTCGGCGACTCCCTTGGCGTTGGCCGCCACGTGCGCCTTGAGATCGGCGATGTTCTTGCCCGGCTGCCGCGCCGGATACTTGGCGCCCGCCAGCAGCGCGTGCGTCTCGGCCTCCAGGAAGCGGCCCTGATCGACCAGCTTGAAGTTGTCGATGTAGACGCCTTCCTCATCGATGTGGGTCGCCTTCGGCGTCATCGAGCCCGGCGTCAGCCCGCCGATGTCCTCGTGATGCCCGCGGCTCGCCACGTAGAACAGGATGTCGTGTGAATCCCCTCTCCCCGTGCTTACGGGGAGAGGGTTAGGGTGAGGGGCGGAAGCTGGCGCTGCGGCTCGTTGTTGCCCCTCACCCCGACCCTCTCCCCGCGAGAAGCGGGGACAGGGAGATTTAGGAGCGAACACCGGCGTGATGACGGTGATGTCGGGCAGGTGCGTGCCGCCGTTGTAGGGCGCGTTCAGCATGTAGACGTCGTCGGGCTGCATCGTGCCCTGGCGCTCGCGCACGATCGTCTCGACCGACTTGTCCATCGAGCCCAGATGGACCGGCATGTGCGGCGCGTTGGCGACGAGCTGCCCGTCCGCGTCGAACACCGCGCACGAGAAGTCGAGCCGCTCCTTGATGTTGACCGACTGCGCGGTGTTGCGCAGCGCTTCCCCCATCTGCTCGGCGATCGACATGAAGAGGTTGTTGAACACTTCGAGCAGGACAGGATC